>OIFW01000092.1_pt1 | contig 38104 bp, 52 predicted proteins | sample 1582111 | NCBI WGS metagenome assembly OIFW01 (sample SAMN07501063, study PRJEB24779) | human gut metagenome | isolation source: stool | host: human infant | place: USA: Pittsburgh, PA | reverse complement strand
ATCTCCCTTAACTCCACCCAATCAGGTGGAGTTTTTTGGCTCTATTTCAGGCTTTTGGGGACTATTCTAAAAATCATTTTTCGATATTTTTCGGTATTTTTCGGATTTTGGTCGGGGAATTGGCGGGGACTTTTTGAGATTTTGTCGGGGATTTTTTAGCGAATATGACTAAGAAATAGGTCTGTTGTAGCTTCAGCAAGTTCGTCCTCTACTTGATTGTAACGATCGGTCATATAGACTTTTGTATGGCCCAGTGCCTGGCTTAATTGTTCAAGTGGAACCCCTGCAATAATGCTTTGAGTTGTGAAGAAGTGGCGCATCATGTGAGGTGTTACATGCAATCCTGTCGCTTCATTCACTAGATTGAAGTTTCTATTTAACTGGTTTGGATTGATGAGACCACCTTTCTCGTTCAGGGTGATATAATCTTTTTGTTGCTCCTTGATAATCCCTAACTTTCGCTTAATCTTAGAAGCTTCAGCTATCAGATAATAGATAAGGTCCGTTCCGATATCATCAAGGCAGACATATCGCTCTGAATCCTTCGTTTTAAGCCCTCCTTTCCCTTTCAAGGTCTGGTTGCTTCTACTGTCTCTAAGATGCAGTATAGCCCGTCCGCTGTCGTTCTGAGTGATGTCCATTGGACGCAATCCAAAGACTTCTCCTCTTCTCAATCCAAAAATTGTCAGATAGGTCAGAGCGTAGAATTGTTTTGGCATAATCTCTTCTGCCTTTGCTATCCAAGTCTTGAACTCTTTGAGAGTCACTTTCTTGTTAGCTGCAGGAATATCACTACGACCTATGAAAACACCTTTCAAGCGATTTGAGAGCAGATTTCCATTTTTTACTGCATCATTCAACAATGCCATGAAGCTGGAATTGAGGGTTTGAACAGTGTATCTGGTATGGTTCTGCAACTTTTCAGCGATAAATAGTTCATACTCATTTCTATCCAAATTTTTAAGCTGGACGGAACCAAATTCGGGTTTGATATGATTCTTATAGAGATTATCATTGAGGTAGTAGGAAGTGTCATTCCAGCGCCCTGTTGACAATCTCTTTTCAGAATAGATATCCCAATACTGATCAAGTGTCAGATTCGTATTGATACCTAATTCTTGGTCTTTGATTTGTTGTTCAATCTCTGCCAAGGATGCACGAGCTTGTGGAAGAGTTGTGAGACCACTTTTAGTAATCTCTTTCTTTTTACCATGAAAATAGAAAGAGCGTCTGATGTAATAGCGTTTGCCTTTTGCAGTTTCATAGTAATAGATATTTGGGTATTTTGTTTTATTATATTTCATTGTATTCTCCTTGTTTATCAGCTTCTGGACAAGGTCTAAACATTGAGAATATTGACATCACCCCTTTCATGGTGTAAAATAGGTATAGAAAAGAGGCCTTTTTAATGGCTGATTTTTTATAAGGGTGAGCTTCACAATCAAACTTTGGCGAGGGTGATTGTGAGGCTTTTTTGTTATTTATTGACTTTATCTTTTAAAGCTTTCTCTAATAGAGGGTGAGCTTTTTCTATTTTATTTCAGTATTTTCATTTCTCCTTTGTACTCTTGAGATATTTGAGTTTTATCAGAGTCTGAGGTATAAACAAGCAGTTGAGGTGTATCTTTTTCTAAATCAACATTGTAGCCTTTTTCTTGAGCCCACTTTTCAAAGATGGTATTTTTAGCTTTCAAAAATTCATTTGAAATATAGATTTTACGACTAGAGCTTTCATTTTTCCAGCTTTCTCCAATTCGCACTGAAATATATTTATCGTCGCCTCCAGGAACAAAATCAACCTTTTCCCCTTTGTCAATAATTTCAGCGTTGTCTTTAAAGTATAACGCGAAATCTTCGCCTAACTCTTTAGTCATTTTAAATTTCTGTTCAACTGCTGCTGATGATGTTTTTTCAGTTTTGGTTGTAGTATTTTTAGATGGGTTCTTTAAAATACTATTTGTCACACCAATAGCCAAGAAAGCTATCAGCACCCAAAACCACACTCTTTTATAAACTGGCTTAGAATTTTTTCTTTTGTTCATGTTTCTTCTCCTTTTAATTTTCAATCGGCATGAAGTTTCCGACTATTTTTCCAATGATTCTAGGATCTTCTTCATATGGTGCGAATTTATCTTTATATTTGTTATTGATAGAGACGAGTCTAAGACCGTCTTTTTCTTTATAGACTTTCTTTATATAAGTTTGGCCATCCCAGTCAACTGCATAAACAGCACCATCATAGTCAAATCCTGTTTCTTTGATAAGAACGACCTCTCCATTCATGTACTTAGGTTCCATTGAGTCTCCAAAAACCCAAGAAGCAAAATCGTGGTCTAGGTCTTTGTCGTAAAAAACAGTGTCATAGTTCCCATCGTTGAAGTATGAAAATCCAGTACCAGCTGATAGCTTTTCAAAAACACGGTATTCAAAAAGCTTTTCCTCAATCATAATCACTTTATTATTCTGCTCTTTTAATTGCTCATTAGCATAGTTCAGAACTTTTTGTTTTCTTGGAGTTGACAACTTTACAACTTTTTCAGTTATTTTTTGAACGAGAGGAGAAGTAGGGATTTTTACTTCTTGAGTTTTATCTTCTATCAAGTCCGATTTATTAACACCGAAATAGTCCGCAAGTAATTCGATTTTTCCTATCCGAGGATAAGTTATCCCCTTTAACCAATCTCTTACGGTAGTGTATTTTAATCCTAAATCAGAACAAAGTTTATTTCTATCAACATCTCTGCTGGTCATTAACTTTTCCAAGTTCGCAGAGAAAATTTCTTTACTTTTATTATTGCTCATTTGTATAACTCCTTTATATAGTATATATTACGGCAAAAACGCAAAAAAGTAAAGAAAAAAATAAAAAAATACGCTAAAAACGCAAAAAACACTTGACATTGCGGTTTAACCGCATTATAATAGAGTCATAGTTGAGTCACTCAATTATTAAAAAAAGATAGAAAGGACTGTAAAATGCAGAAAATGACTCTTAAAACATTGAGAACTCTAAAAAATTGGAGACAAGCGGATGCAGCCAAGGCTATTGATGTCTCTGTTGATACTTGGGGAAATTGGGAACGAGGAAAAACAGAACCTACTGTAACCCAGGCTTATCAAATCGCTACTACTTTTGGTGTGTCTATTGATGACATTATTTTTTTACACGATATTGCGGTTTAACCGCAAATAGAAAGGAACTTTATGAACGAAATTTTTAATTTTCACGGGCAAGAAGTCCGAACAGTGATATTTGATAACGAACCGTGGTTCGTTGCTAAGGATGTTGCGGATATTCTGGGGTACCAAAACGGTAGTCGAGATATTAACCGACATGTTGATGAAGATGATAAGCTAACGTCGCAAGTCGCGACGGCAGGTCAGATGAGAAATCAGACAGTCATCAACGAATCTGGTCTCTACTCTCTTATCTTATCCAGCAAGTTACCCCAGGCCAAGGAATTCAAGCGTTGGGTAACATCAGAGGTATTGCCAGCTATTCGCAAGCAGGGCGGTTTCATTCGCGAGGACTTGGACGAGGATGCCTTTATCGCTCTGTTTACTGGCCAGAAAAAATTGCGTGAGCAACAGGCGACTATGCTGGAAGATATCGACTATCTCAAGAGCGAGCAACCGATTCATCCGAGCTATGCTCAGTCGCTCCTGAAGAAGCGTAAGGCTCGGGTCGTGGCTTGCTTGGGTGGTATTGACAGTCCAGCTTATGCGGATAAGAATTTCGCTCAGTCAGTCTTTAGACAGGCTGAGATTGATTTCAAGGATCATTTTAATATTAGTCGCTATGACTTGCTACCAAAAAAATTCGCAGAAGCAGCATTGAAATACTGGATGACTTGGGAACCAAGCACCAATACTAAGATGAAAATCATGAAATTGAACTCATTTGATGAGGTGTAGGAAGGAGAAGAAGATGGACAATGTTCTACTTTCACTATCTGACTGGATTAAATCCATTATCAAGGACACAATCACAAGGTTGGTTGAGATAGAAAAAGATAGTGACCACTATCCAGAGTTAATGGATGTGAGCACTACCTGTGATTTTCTAGGCATTAACTATGACACGTTTTCAAACAATTATCGTTACATGAAGGGATTTCCAACGGAACTCCCTGGCAAAAAATGGTCAAAAAGAGCCATTAAGGAATGGCTCTCAAATCAACTATAATAACTTTACTAAAAGGCTTCTGGACAAGGTCTTAGCAAAATTATTTGACTTTATTATAACACAAAAAAGAGGATAAAAAACATGAACAATTTACAAATTATCGCAGTATGCACAGTAGTTTCAGTGGTCTTGATTGAATCACTGATGATGAATATCAAGCTTAAAATGGCCATGAGACCGAAGAAAATTCAATTTCAAGCGCCACAAGTTGAGAAAGGCTTTATTGACTTTAAAACTGGTCGCCGTGTTGACATTGATCCAGTGACACGAAAAGAAACATTTGTCGATTAGTAGAGAAACGGAGGGTATCAATGGTAGTTAAAAACAAGCGATACTACTGGATTCAACTGGCTCAAGATTTTTTCAAGTCTAAAGAAATGAAATTACTTCGTAAGATTGCGGGTGGCGATACGCACACTATCATCTATCTCAAAATGATGCTGATTAGTTTAGAGGATGGCGGGCACATCTACTACGATGGCCTTGCTGACAATCTAGCTGAAGAAATCGCTCTTGTCATTGACGAGAATGTTGAAGATATTAAAATCACTCTGATTTTCTTAGAGAGTAAAGGCTTGCTGACTAAAATAAATGACAGAGATTATTTCTTAGAACAAGTTCCTGAAATGGTGGGGAGTGAGACAGCGAGCACTCGCAGAAGTCGCAAACACAGAGAGTTGAGGGGGTTGCATTGCAACACCATTGCAACAACTTGCAACGGAGATATAGATAAAGAGAAATATATAGATACAGAGATAGAGAAAGAAAATAATAAGACGATGGTTAGTTCCAGCTTATCTGAAAATTTGAAACATAGCGGTATTCGAATTAACGATAAACAACATCAACAGTTGTTGGATTATGTGGGACTTGATGGAATGAGTTTTGATATGTTGAACCGTGCAGTGGAGATAACTTCTGAGGTTTATCAACCTAGTTTCAAGTATCTGAGAGGAATTCTTGAAAATTGGAAAAAGAAAGGTTTCACAACGATTGAACAGGTAGATGATAATGACCAAAAATATAAAGATAGCAAGAACTCCCATCTTCAAGGAAGACAACAAAATGAAAAAAAATCAGAACAGGGGGCTAAGGACGAATGGGGATTTTAGAACTTATCGAGCAATTTGAAGATGACTTTTATCCGATCAGTGACGAAAAGAAATCTTTGCTTATAAAACAACCTCTTTCTACCGTTACTGCGTGTCTGTCAGATATGGCTAGCTGGAAAGCTTGTGGGGGTAAGGTATCATGGTAACTGATGCACTCGAGGAAATGGCCTTATCTTACCATAGAAATACTGAACAGCAGGCTGAAATTTGCGAAAAGCATGGGATTCCCTTTATCAAAATCCTCCGGACAAATGATGTCCTTTGTCGCTTATGTGAATCGGAACGGCTCCATGCAGAGAATCAAATAAAGGTCAATGAGTTGGCTGATGCTGAACATGAACGAGAACGTAAGTTCTATCTTGAGAGATTCTCTCTCTATGATGATATACTGAAAAATGCTACTCTTGATAACTTCGACACACCTACTGAAAAAGAAGCGGAAAAGCTAGCTTTTGCAAAGAGGATTTGCCGAGAGTGGTCTGAGGGGGCTAGAAATAATGTTGTTTTTCAAGGAGAAGCTGGAACGGGTAAAAGCCATCTTGCCTTTGCGATGATGAAAAAGTTATCCGATGCAACAAAGGAAATTGCTATTTTTATCAATGTCACTGACTTGCTGATGAAAATCAAGGCGGACTTTAGTCAAGAAGAGTTCCTGGTCAATAAAATTGCTAGTGCAAAGTTTTTGGTCTTGGATGATCTCGGCATGGAGAAGGACAGTGAGTGGTCTTTCAGTATTCTGTACAACATTCTTAATAAAAGAGCCAATACTGTTATCACGACTAATTTGACTGCACAAGAAATTCAGAAACGATATGGTCGGCCGTTTATGAGTCGATTGATGAAGGGTGTAGACAATAATCATCTGATGGTATTTAATGACTTGAAAAATAAAAGGAAAGAGTACTTTTAGAAAGGTGGTGCATCTTGTTATTGAATCTATATTTCGTCTACAACAGGCACTGCAAGTTTTTTCTTGGAAGTTTTAACAATGTGGATGAACTTATCGAACGGATGAAAGACCATCAATGGTCTTTCTCAGGTATTACCAGACCAAAATTCAAGAAACACATCGGAAAAGACAATGTGAGGTTTGATTATGGTGCGGTAGATTGCTACTACTTAGCGACAAAATCAACGTGCCGCGAACCACGTTAAAAGCGAGCTAGAAATGTGTCAGTAAAGGTCATGTGACCTCGGACGAGCGGCTGCCCGTATTTAGCCAAACTCACAAAGGCAGTCGCATTTTTTGGAAAATGATATGAATGACATTAAAGAAAAAGCTCTGGCTAAGTTGCTGGATGAATTAAATCAACCACATGATACCGCCCTTGACCGTGTTCATAACTGGATATGCGATCAGGAGGATGAGGAATTATTTAAAGGAATCTTAAAAGAGCGATACTCTCTGAAGTGTGCTTTAAGCCATGCTAAAGAAAAAGCTCGTAAATTTGCTGAAAACGGAGTCGCTTGCATCGATGATGCTACTGTCTTCAGATGGGTTAGAGAGTACTTTATCTCAAATTCACAAGTATCTAACATCAAGCAGGTGCCTGTTGAGCCCGTCAAGAAGAAAAAGGAAGAAAAATCTCAGGCTTCTCCTGAAGAAAAGGTTGATGTCGCCAAAATTAGGAAAGGCGCTGGTCCAGATGATGATATCATCATGAAACCTAAAATTAAGAAAGAGAAAGGAGTAGTCGAAAAGCAAATGAGCATTTTCGATTTCTTGGATGAATGAAACATGAACAATGCAAGCGAGAAGCCAATAGACGATTGAAACCACCTGCAAACTTCTGGAGATGGTGCTATTCGCAAATCACAACGTACAAATGGACCAATAAGGACAAGACTATAATCGCTTCAGATTTGAACCTTGGTTATTGTATTGAAAAGCGACTGACAAAGTCGTCACGGCTCACTTTTTATGACAAGACTTACTTTTTCTCAATCATTCTCAGCACGTCGAAACGCATCGAGATTCAATCTTATGAATTTAGCTCGAAGCTGGTTGAAGGGAAACAATTTATCGATTTTCAACTTACTAATCTAGAGCGATTTGAAAATGACGAACACACAAAGATTGGCCGAAGTTACAGCGGACAATTCTGCCCTTATCTTTTCGCTAATTTCTTTAGCGGAGGATATTATACAGGTAATAAATTCTATCCAAACAACTGGGTTGAAAAACTTAAAAAGGTATCTGAACTTAAGTATTTGAAGTTTGGAAATATCCGATACTGGGAAATTGAACGGTTTTACAAATATAAGTTTGAAATTGAATTTGCTCAGAAAATTCATGCTTACAAATTGGCCAACGAAATCATGTATCCAGGTTATACTGGATTCACCAAAAACGTAGATATGCGAACCTTGAATCGTAGATGGCTTCAGAAGAATAAACAGTTTTTTAAGAATTCAAATCGTAGTTTTAATGAATTTGAAATGAGCCGTCGATTAAAAGAACGGAACGGGCAGCTTGTACCTGGCATCGAGTCTTATCTGACCTACCATGATGTCAAACATATACCGAAAGGTGTAGGGATCAATAAGTTTCAAAATTGGGTTATTAAGAATCACATTGACTTCAACGAATATCTTGATTACCTCAAAATGCTACGAGAAATGGGCATTGAGCCTGAAGGCGATGCTATGCTTGTACCAAAGGATTTTACGGCTATGCATAATCACACAGTCGGATTATATAATCAATTCGTTGAAGAAAAACGCAAACTGGAAGATAAGAAAAAACGCAAGCAACTTGAAGCAGAATTCAAGCTTAGAGAAGGAATGGATAAAACCATCCATGGATACGCATTCCATGTCCCTAGAAAAGTGGCTGAACTAATCTACGAAGGGAAAAAATTACATCACTGCGTAAGCTCATACACAGACAAGCATTTTAAAGGTAATACCTTAATAGTGTTTGTCCGCCTGTCAAATCAACCTAAAAAACCTCTTTACACACTCGAAGTAAGGCAGGGGAAGATAGCCCAATTTCGTGGCAAGTATAACCAAGATGTACCAGCTGAAGTCTGGGATATAGCCAAGGAATGGATGAAACAAACGAAATTAGTACAAAAATCAGCGTAAAGAAAAAAGGAGTTAGAAGATGATGGAAGAATTAAAGAAAAAAGTTAATGGAGTATACGGCTGGTCGGTAGAAGACGGGAAACCCAAGCCTCCCAAACAAGATTTACCGCAAGCAGTGAAAGATCGGGCGGACTATTTCTGGGAAATGGCGGAAGATGGAATGACGTTTATAGGAGTGATGGATTGTATCTTCGCAGATGAAAAACCTACAGACTATGATTTGGGAGCTACCAAGGATTGGTTGCCAAAATCTAAGGAGTTTGATGATTGGGTTGGCTATGCGCCAAGCATGTCTCAGTTAGTTATTGCAGTTTATTTGATTTATGGAGGAAGCGAAGATGAATAAGCAAGAATTGATAGAACGATACGAAAAATTTAAAACTAGCAAGAAAAAAATGACCTCGGTTGATTTGGTTTTGAAAGACTTACGGCCTTTAGACGAACCAGAACCGTTGCCGTTCAAGTTAAAAGATGTCGTTCGTCGAATCAGAGGGTTTGATCCGACGACACAGACTAGATGGCTTAATGACATCCTTAAAGAATTAGGTAACGACTACGGTTCAGTGAAATATCGTGAGGGTTACGAGCAAGGTAAATTTGAGGGAGAATGGGTTGGCAATCAATTGAAAGATGCTGATAAGGTTCGGAAAGAATTGAATAAACCAGTGATTCCGCAGTTTGTGGCGAAAAAAATTGGTTATTTCAAGAAAACTGATGACTGGGGTTTACTTCAAGTAATGGATTATCTTTTTAGAGACAAAGAAATTAAGAAATGGCTTGAGGATAGAAACAACCAAGAAGCCGTAGCCCGAGCATGGCTTGATGGCTACGAGGTTGAGGAAAAGCGGTATACAGTAGTGGCGAAAGCAACAAAACAACCGCTATATTATAATGCTATGGATAAGAAACTATTCTTCTCTATGGGCGGACTAGCTACAAAATTTACTCGCAAACAACTAGAAGAAGCTGACTTCGGCTGGGTGTTTGATTGCGAGGGTGTGGAAGTGCAGGAGGTGGAAGGATGATTGCAGATAAATCCTTCATCCCTGAGCTGATTGAAGATGAAGATATTATCTTCAATAAAGATAGCGATTATCAGAAGCAGAAGAAAAAAGAAAAGAAGAATCCTATTTTCAAAAGAAATAAGCCCCGAAATAGATGGGCGCTTTAAAGAGGTCACAGAATGAGCCTTACGCTAAATAGCACAATTGGAGACTTAGTTTCGGCAATCGGAAAAATTATCGTTGAATCTGACGGTAAAACCAATACAGCGATGCTAGAGATACCCGATCAAGACTTTTACTTAGAAATTGCAGTTAAATTAAAAGATGAGGTGGAGTGATGGAAGAAGTTATTATGGCTACGTTGCCTAACAAAGAATTGAACAGATTGATAAAAATTGAATTGACGGTCCAAACAATGATTGACCGTGGACTTATTGACGAAGAGCAGTTTAATGAAATCATGGATGAAGAAGAGTAAGGAGGTCACAGATTGAAAAGATTTATCGCAATTTGGATATTATTGTCTGCTGGATTAAATATTTGGCAGAGTATCCACATAAAAAAACTAGAAGCAAAGCATCCGATTGTCGTTTATAAAGCTGACAATCAAGGAGCAGAAATCAAAGGCAGAGTTTTACAAAAGGAGAAGATTGGAGACATGTATACTATCACAGTACAAAATTACGGAGTATTCGTAGTTACTCAAACAAACTATGAATCTCTTAAAATAGGAGATGAGGTAAGATTGTAATGACAAAATACAAGAAACCAACTTATATCATTATTCAGGAAGCGATGGCAGAGCGCATTAGATTTCTGGAAGATGAACTGTATGAAAGGGCTTATAAGGATATTGAGAAACTAGAAGCTCAAAATGATTTCTTAAAAGGTCTTTGTAACAATCAGCTTGAAATCATCATGGATTATGAATGGAAGCAGATGCAAGAGCAGGCTACATTCATAAAAGCTAATACTAGAAAGTGGAGAGCAAGATGAAGCTAAGATTGAAAGAACTTAGAGAGGACTTGTGTATTTCCGTCAAAGATATGGCCAGAGATACAGGTGTCTCCCAAAACACAATTCATTTGTACGAGCGAGGTGGATATCCGTCGATTAAGCAAATTGAAATGATTGCTAAAACATATGACGTGAATCCTGCTTGGTTAGTTGGATGGATAGATGATGAAATGATGCCTGGAGTCCAGGTCGTTGAAAAAGTGGTCTATAAAGAGAGCCCAACGGCAAGATTGCCGGATTATTTCAACAACAATAACGAAGGTAAGATTATCAAGTGGAAGCAGTCACGAAGATATCGAGGGGGTAGGAATTGAAGAAATTAAGCGACGAAGACCTCAAAACATTAGACAGAGAACTTTTCAAATTTCAAAACATTCAACGGACAATAGATTTGAGAAGGCTAGAACTAGAAACTCGAAATCCAGATTCTCAAAGTGGGCCCAGCGTAGGAATAAGCAAACCTACCGAAACCATTGCAATCAGAATAGCGGATGATCCAACCTTAAAATTTCTCGAAGGGTTCAAAGCTATTATTAACAAACTCCTGTTCAATCTAGTTGATGAGGATAAGGAAATCTTTAATCTGCGCTGGAGATATCCTCAACTGAGATGGGAAGAAATAGCAGAACAGAAATTCATGAGCAAAGCTACAATCTATCGACGTAGAAGGATTATCCTAGAGCAGTACGCTATTTTGAAAGGTGAGCTATAAATAAACATGAGACAAAAGACATCTTGAAGTCTCACAAAAAAAGGGTTATTATGATAGCATGAACTTCTGAAACAAAAACACACATCACACTTTAGGAGTCATCCTTAATTCTAGTCAGAAAAGTTGTCCAACAGAAGTATCGTCAAGAGTCAGCAAATGCTGGCTTTTTGTTTTGGGAAAGGAGGTAGAATATGGAATTTGTATCACCGATAAAAGATAGTGACGACATTCAGGCAATGAAAGATTATCTCAGAGAGTGGAATGAGATGTATTATATGCTATTCATCACAGGTCTGAATACTGGTTTGCGAGTCGGAGATATACTTACCTTGAAAGTTAAAGATGTCCAGGGATGGCACATCAAGCTGAGAGAACGGAAGACTGGCAAGCAGATAACAAGACGGATGACAAAAGAACTTAAGAAAGAAATGAGAAGATATGTCGAAGACAAACCATTTCATCATTTCTTATTCAAGAGTAGGCAAGGGAAAAATAAAGCAATCACTCGTGAGCGAGCCTATCAAATCATACATGAAGCAGCTGAAGAACTTGGCATTGATAATGTTGGCACACACACAATGCGCAAGACGTTCGGCTATAAATATTACAACAAGACAAAGGACGTAGGAACATTACAGAAAATGTTCAATCACTCATCACCTGCAATAACCTTGAGATACATAGGAATAGAACAAGCAGAGCTTGATGATGCTTTACGGAACTTTGTCATTTAATTTTTTTAGATATTACTTTCACATAATGAGTTAAGCATAAACTGAAAAAATGAAACTCTTTAAAACCCATGATTAGTAAGGGTTTGAGATTTAGAGTGAGTTTAACAAAATATAAGATATGTGAAAGTGAGGGGTAAAACAACCTAGAAAAAAGGAGTGTAACATGATTAAAGAATATTGCGATATGCTGTTTGAATCTAGAGCAGTTGATAAACTAAACAAAGATATAAAAAACAATCCGGAAATAAATTTCAAAATAATTGGGTACAATGTCATTCCAAGAGAGTTCGGACCAGCTCTTACATTCATCCTTGTAAATTGGGAAAAAGAAATAGTTGAAGATTCTGCAACAAAAATTTCTATAATCCCAGAGTCAGAAATATCCATAAGCACAGATCCTGGAGCTTTAGAGTTTACTTCAAAACGTTTTAACATACCAGACAATCCTGAATAATTTTTAAGAATGAGACAAAAGACATCTTGAAGTCTCACAAAAAAAGGTTTATTATGGTAGCATGGTTTTCTTGTATGAGAGGGGATAGGTCACTGGCCTGTCCCTTTTAGTATTGAGAGAGGAGATTTGCTATGTACAACAAACCTATCAGACAATCCTTGAAGTCTAAGAAGTGGGAGAAGTTCCGTGATAGGATAATGCGTAAGCATGATTATCTCTGTCAAGAAAGTTTGCGTTACGGAATTTCTGTTCAAGCAGAAATGGTTCACCATATCTTTCCTGTATCTGAATATCCTGAACTTGAATTCGTTGAATGGAATTGTTTGCCGTTGACGAATAAGAAACACAATACGTTTCACGATAGAGTGAACGATAGAGTAATCAATCAAGGATTGTATTGGCAGAAAAAAAGAAAAAAAGAATTTTTAAATTTTTTTCAAAAATGAAAAATGAAAATTTTTAGTCCCCCCTCTTTTTGAAAAATCATTTTGGCCAGTAGGGTACCGGTGAAGGGAACTTTTTCCAAGTCGGGGGCCTTCAAACAAAAAGGGGGTAAAAACTAAGCGATTTTGACGGAAGGAGGTAGTTTTTGGCTAAACCAATTACAGCGAAGTCGATTAAGTCAAAAGTGGTCAAGCAGATGAAAGACTTGGGCACTTATCGTAAAGAGTTTGAAATGATCATTGACATCTTTGCAGGTATGCTATATCAGTATCAGAAACTTGCTCAAGATTATGCTGACATGGGTTATCCAGTAACAGACACCTACGTCAATAAGGCTGGTGCAGAGAATGAGCGCAAAGTTCCAATCTTGACAGCGATGGAAATTTTGAGGAAAGACATCCTCAGCTACTCTAATCAGTTGATGATGAATCCTAAGTCTCTTGGTGAGGTAGTAGAACAAGAGGGTGAGTCAGTGCTTACTGAGGTCCTGAAGTTCAAGAACGAAATCAAGAAGAAGCGAGTGACTGACAATGGGTAATCTTGATAAAGCAAAAGAATACGCTCAACATGTCTTAACTCACCGAGAGGAACATTGCGAGGAGAACATTCTTGCTGCTGAACGTTTTTTCCGTGATTTAGAAAATCCTGCTTTTGACATGGATGAGGATATGGTGGATTTTGTTATTCACTTTATCGAAAACACGATAGTCCATCAGCAGGGCGATGATATGTTTGCGGTGTCTATCCGTAACAAGCCATTGCTCTTGCAACCGTGGCAACATTTTGTAGTTGTGAACCTGTTTGGATTTTACTACAAGGGTACAAATGAGCGCAGGTTCAAAGAAGCGCTTATCATGCTTGCTCGAAAGAATGGGAAAACCTCATTTACTGCTGCAATCGCACTTGCTTATCAGATATTAGACACAGACAGCGGTTCAAAATGCTACATCGTGTCAAACTCTGTTAAGCAAGCGATGGAAGCTTTTGGATTCTTGAAGTTTAATGTGGAGCGATGGAATGACAAGAACATTCGTATCAAGGATAACAACCAGGAACACTCAATCACTGCTAATTTTGGTATCGAGGGTTCTTTCTTTATCCAGGCACTGGCCAATGATGAAAGCCGTTTGGACTCTTTGAACGGGAATGTTATCATCTTGGATGAAGCTCATACAATGAGGAACAGTAAGAAATATGGTCTTATGAAGAAAACAATGTCAGCATACCGGAACAGTATGCTTTTTGTTATCTCTACGGCTGGTGATATTCCTACTGGATTCCTTGCTAACCGTCTGAAATATTGTCAAAAGGTCCTTAAGCAATTGGTCAAGGATGATTCCTTGTTCATGTTTATCTGTAAAGCTGACCAGACGACTGATGGAGACGTGGGCGATTACCTGGACGAGAATGTTCTTAAAAAAGCCAATCCTTCGTGGGGTGTGACGGTATCGCTCAAGGCTCTGAGAGAAGAAGCTGAGCAGGCTATGAATGATCCACAGACAAGAAATGAGTTTTTCAACAAGACTTTGAATGTATTCACAAACTCTATGAATGCTTACTTCAATCCTGATGAGTTCATCGCTTCAGATAGTCAATACGATTGGACCTTAGAGGAGCTGGCACGTTTGCCAATCCAATGGTATGGTGGAGCGGATTTGTCAAGGTTGCATGACTTGACCGCTGCGGCTCTTTATGGTGTCTATCATGATGGTGAAAAAGATATTGATATCTGTATCACACACGCTTTCTTCCCTCGTGTCAACGCTCAGAAAAAGGCCAACGATGATGGTATTCCACTCTTTGGGTGGCAGTCTGATGGTTGGTTGACTATGAGCAATACTCCGACTGTCCTCTATGATGATATCGTCAAATGGTTCATCAAGATGAGGGAGAAAGGGTTCAAGATTGCTGCTGTCGGAATGGATAGGAAGTTTGGTCGTGAGTTCCTGACAAAAATGAAACAAGCTCGGTTCAAGATGATTGACCAACCTCAGCTTTTTTATCTGAAATCAGAGGGATTCAGACGGATTGAGTTCAAAGTTAAGAATAAAGAGTTTTACTATCTTCATTCTGATGCTTACGAATACTGTGTGAGCAACGTTAGAGCGATTGAAAAGGTGGATGACGCTGTGCAATATGAGAAATTAGACGGTGACGGTGGTACTGCAAGAATTGACTTGTTCGATGCCAGCGTTTTTGCTTGTATTCAGGCTCTTGCTAATCTTGGTAAGAACCAGGACGTTATGAGCTTCTTCAAGTAGAGAGAAAGGAGGTGAGAAAATGGGGCTTTTAGATAGGATTTTGAAACGAGGAAAAACTCAAAGTGGCACAAATATCATCACACATTCAGACTTTGGTTTGTTTCTTGACGGGGACGGTTACGTTCCTTTGGCCCGCAATCCTGATGTGATTGCAGCAGTTAACAAGGTTGCTGACATGGTATCCAACATGACCATTCATTTGATGGAAAATACCGACAAAGGCGACATCCGAATTAAAGACGGACTAGCTAGAAAAATCGATGTAAACCCATGCGACAATATGACTCGTAAGACTTGGATTTTCAAGATTGTGCGTGACCTATTATTGTTCGGCGATGGCAATTCGGTTCTTCATGTCGAGTATGACCCCGTGAATGATTATATTTTAAACTTGAGACCATTCGCAATGAGCGAGGTTTCTTTCAAAAGTGATGATGCCAGTTATGTCGTGAATTATCGTGGCACTGATTACAATTCAAGCGAAATCGTACACTTTGCAATCAATCCAGATCCAGACAATCCATTTGTCGGTACTGGATATAGGCTTGCTCTGAGAGATATCGTTAGGAACTTAAATCTTGCTACTCAAATCAAAAAAGGGTTTATGAGTGGGAAGAATGTTCCAAGCTTGATCGTGAAAGTCGATTCTTCGAGTGGAGACTTAGGGACCCAAGAAGGTCGTGACCTGGTCGCTAAGAAATACTTAGCAACAAGTCAGGCAGGTGAGCCATGGATTATTCCTGATGCCTTGCTAGAGGTTGAACAGGTCAAGCCATTAAGTTTGAAAGATATTGCTATCAATGAATCTGTTGAAATTGACAAGAAAACAGTTGCTGGGCTTTTGGGAGTGCCAGCTTTTATTTTGGGAGTTGGTAGCTTTGACAAAGAAGAATACAACAACTTTGTCAATACAACGGTCATGAGCATCGCTACGACAATCACTCAGACCTTAACAAGAGACTTACTCGTTTCAAATAATCGGTATTTCAAACTTAATGCTCGCTCGCTATATTCGTATGACATTACAGAGTTATCTTCAGTTGCTGAACAGATGACTAAAAGCATGGCAATGCGTCGCAACGAGTGGAGGGATTGGCTTGGGATGCCGCCTGATCCTGACATGGATGAGCTCCTCGCTCTTGAAAATTATCTACCGCAAGACAGACTTGGGGACCAAAAGAAACTGAAAGGGGGTGAGGAAGAGAATGAACAAACGGAATAGTTATCGTACTGCTCAGTTCAAGACACGAGAAGAAAGTGATACTGGTGATTTGATTTTGAGCGGGTACTTTATCAAGTTCGATGAAGTTACTGAATTATGGCCGGGTTACTTTGAGGTAATCAAACGTGAGGGCGTTGAAAAAGCTATCAAAGGAGCTGACATCAGGGCATTATTTAACCATGATGATAGTTTAGTGCTTGGTCGTACTGGTAACGGGACGGTCATTTTAGGAGTTGATGAAATCGGACTTTACGGTGATATCATCATCAACAAGGATGATCCGCAAGCTGTTGGGGCCTATGCTCGTGTTCAGCGTGGCGATGTGATTGGATGTAGCTTTGGTTTCATCCCAATAAAAATCGATACGGAAGAGCAAGCAGATGGTTCGTACCTGGACACTATCTTAGAATTAGAAATCTTTGAAGTGAGTCCATGTACTTTCCCAGCCTATCCGCAAACGGAAATTGCTGCACGACAGAAAGACTTTGAAAGTCAACAGCGTGCCAATCGTGAAGCGCTGGACAAGCGCAAGAAAGAAATTAAGGAGAAATTTAACCTATGCACAAATCATTGATTTTAGGCGCTCGTATGCGCAACAAAGCAGACAAAGTGGTAGAGCTTGAAGAAGCAATCAAAGAATTGAACAAGCGTTCTGAACTTGAAGCGAAGAAATTGGATCAAGCTGGAAACGATGAAGAAGTTTCAGCAGTTGAAAAGAGCCTGGAAGACATCCAAAAAGAATTGGATGATAAATTGGCAGAAAAAGAAAAACTTGAAGCAGAAATCGAAGATTTGAAAAATCAAGTTGAAGAACTAAATCGTAAAGCACCGACTTACCCAAGTCAAGAAAAACGTGGAGGACAGAAATTGGAACAACGTGACGCAATCGCTAAATACATTCGCACTGGTCAAACTCGTGACATCGTAGGCTTGAAAACTACTGATTCAGGAAGTGGCGCCCTAATCCCTAAAGAAGTGTTGAAACCACACTTTGTTAATAAAACACGTAATCCACTTTTGGATCTTTTGGAACGTGTGAAAGTTAACAGTGGTTCTGGTAAATATCCAGTTATCAAGAAAACAGATGGTGTAATGGTTTCAACAGATGAATTGAAATCAAATCCAGAACTCGGAAAACCAGCAATCAGCGATATTGATTATTCAATCAAGACTTACCGTGGATATATCCCTGTGTCACAAGAAATGATTGACGACGCAGACTATGACATTATGTCCATTGTTGAAGACGAAGTGGTCAATCAAGGTGAAAACACTGAATTGTTATTAGTTACAAATGTCCTCAAAACAGCTACCCAAGCAGATGCAGCTGGATTTGATGGTATTAAAGATATCTACAACAAGAAGCTTAAAACAATTTATAAAACAAGCATCGTTGTAACTAAGTCAATGTTTGCTGCACTTGATAAGGTGAAGGACAAAGATGGGAACTACATGCTTCAAACCAATGTAGCTTCACCTACTGGCTATTCATTTGGTGGGAAAACAATCTACAAAGTAGAGGACACAGTGTTTGGAAACGAAGGAGACATGAAATTCTTCATCGGAGATGTAACTGAGTTCGTCAAAGAGTTTGACCGTCAACAAGTATACGTTAAATGGGTGAACAATGACATTTACGGGCAATTGCTTGGGCTTTTTGTTCGTTGGGATATTAAGAAAGTAGATGAAGAAGCTGGATTCTTCGGTACTTATACTGATGTGGTAGCTTAAGGAGGTAGCGTATGAGCTATAAAGTAATCCGTCCTTTCAAGGACTTGGCTGATCCTGAAAATCATGACTATGCTGTTGGCGATATCTTTCCTCGTGAGGGATATGAGCCAACAGATAGCTTTACCAATGGCCTTTTGACTGGTGCCAACACTGCTGGCTCTATCTTCCTTGAGGTTTTGGGAGATGATGAGCCTAAGGAACCAGTTCCTGAAACAAAAGAAGTGAAGGAAGAGCCCGCAGTTGAGCAGGAAGAAACAGTTGATGAAACTACTGAAGAGCCTGCTAAGGAAGTTGAGGAGTAAACATGGACGAAGGTCAGCTTTTAGAATTGCTGAAGCTTAAGTTGGGTATTTCAACTGACTTGAGAGACAAGCCGTTAGAAAAAATCATTTCAAGTGTCATCACTGAATTGACCGATAACCTCGGTATCGAGCTTGTCGGTGAGCGTGCTGACCATGAAATGTTTATCGTTGACTATGCTGCTTATCGCTATGAAGGTGGGGTGGATATGCCACGTCACCTTCAGTGGCGACTGCATAATTTACAGATAGCATCAAAGAAAGAGGTCAAGAATGTGGAATCATGAAATCAAACTGATCTCTAAGAAAGTCACGGGTAAGGATAAGCTACTACAACCAATCTCTGAAGATATTGAAGTTACTCTGTTGTGTCGTAAAAAGAAGGTTACTCGCTCTGAATTTTATCAAGCAAATCAGGCAGGTCTAAAACCGAGCTTAGTCGTTGAAATTCGAAGTTTTGAGTATGAGAATCAGGAGTTTGCGAAATTTGAAGGCAAGCAATATCGTATCTTGAAAACCTATCCTATCGATTCTGAAATTTTAGAGTTGACTTTATCAGAGGTATTGAAATGAGTAATGACCTTGCTGATTTGATAGCGAAAGAGCTTGCAGCTTATTCTGATGAGGTTACTGAAGAAGTGGATAAGATTGCAGAGCAAGTGGCTGATGAGACTGTGGATGAGTTGAAAGAGACAAGTCCGAAACGGTACGGAAAGTATCGTAGAAGTTGGAAAAAGAAGAAGTTGGCCAATGGCTCTTTTGTTGTGTTCAACGCAGTTGCAAGTCTTACTCACATACTTGAGAATGGGCACCTTTCAAGAAATGGTGGTCGTGTCGCTGGTATTGTTCACATCAAGCCCGCTGAGGAAAAAGCGATTCAAAACTTTGAGAAGCGTATCAAGGAGATTGGGAAATGAAGCTATCAGACTTTGCTGCTATTTTGGAACAGGGAAACTTACCTGTCACTTATCGAGCGTTTAAAATTGGGAACGCTCCTGACCTACCTTACCTGGTCTATTATGAATCAAGTCCAGCCATCAATGCAGCTGACAACACGATTAATCATCAGATTAAGAGTGTGACAGTTGAGCTGGCTTTTGAGAATAAGGATGAAGATTTGGAAGAACGTCTGGAAGAGCTGTGGACAACCCACGAGCTCTTTTTCGATGTTCAAGAAGAAACATTTATCGAGACTGAAAGACTCTATGTCAAGTCTTATACGGTCTATCTATATTAAGGAGGAATGACATGACTCAAGAAAATAAAGTAACCTTTGGTTTAAAAAATGTTCACGTTGCGCCAATTAAATCAATCGGCGCCGATGGAGTGATTGCTTACGATGAAATTTTCCGTTTTCCTGGTGCAATGGAATTAACATTGGATCCAAAGGGTGAATCAACACCAATCAAAGCAGACGATATCGATTATCACTTCATGAACTCAAACGAAGGGTATGAGGGGAAATTCAAAATCTCTCACATTATTGAAATGTTTGCGACTAAGATTTTGGGTGAAATCAAAGATGCTCAGACAGGTGTTTTGACTGAAAAAGCTGATGCAGAATTCACATCATTTGCCTTGATGTTTGAATTTTCAGGGGACAAGAATAAAACACGTCACGTCCTTTACTACTGTTCAGCGAGCCGTCCAGGCAATGGCTCAAAAACCAAAAATGGTACAAATGTCAACGAGCGTGAACTTGGCTTTAAGGCAAGTCCTCGTCCTCTGGATTCAGTTGTTAAACGTTCTATCACGTCAGCTGATAATAAAGAAATTTATGACAACTGGTTCAAGAAAGTGTATGAGCCTACTGCGGTTGCAGCTTAAGGAGAAAATCTATGCGTAAAATCGTTTTGGTTGGTGATCAGGAGTATGAGTTAGGCACTAACGGCTATACTCCTATCGCCTACAAGCAACAATTTGGAAAAGATTATTTTCAAGATTTGTTCTCGATGTTGAAAAATCAATCATTCATGACTGAATTGAACAAGCTGGAAACTGACAAGGAGTTGACAGCGACTAATATTGATATTTCGATGTTGTCAGATTTTGACATGACCTTTTTCAACCGTCTTTTTTGGACCTTTGCTAAATCTGCAAACCCTCAAATCAAGCCTTATGAACAATTCTTCATGGAAATGGAAGTCTTTCCGATTCAGGAAGTTGGGCCCGTGCTGATGGAAATGCTGAATGCGAGCATGACGACAAAAAAGCACCAGATGAATCAGAATCAGCTAGCGAAGAAATCTTCACAGTAGAATCCTATCTGTCATGCTGTAAAGAAACTGGTCTGTCTATTGATGATCTAAAGCACATCTCAATCGGAATGGCTCTGGATTATCAGACGGATTATGTGAATTTACGGAGCGAGGACAAAGGTGGCGAACGGAAAGCCACGCAAGCTGATTTTGACAGTTTTTAAAGAAAAATGAGTGCTGAGAGAGCGATTCTGAGACTAAGTTCATTGGTCTGACTGCATTATCAGTGGTAGAAGATCTCTCAGCGCTTTTCTATTTTTTTGAGAAAGGAGGAAATATGGCAGGAAATATCAAAGGTATTAAAATTGAAATCGACGGCGACACGCAACCCTTACAGAAGGCACTGAAAAATGTCAATAAGGCTGCTACTGATGCGAGTCAGGAGTTGAGACAGATTGACAAGGCCTTGAAATTTGATACAGGGAATGTAACGCTACTGACTCAGAAACAAGAGGTCTTACAAAAGCAAGTTTCGACGACCAAAGAGAAACTGGAAACTTTGAGACAAGCTCAGTCTCAGGTAGAACAGCAGTTCAAAAATGGTGATATCGGTGCTGACCAGTACCGTGCTTTCCAACGTGAAGTCGAAGTTACTCAAAACGTCCTGAAAGGATATGAGGGTAAGCTTGCAACTGTGAACCAGGCACTTGCTGAGAATGGGAATGCTACTCAGAACAATAAGAACCAATTAAAAGAGTTGCAAAATGAGCAGAAGCAACTGGCTAGTGAGAATGAAAGAGTAGTCAGTTCATTCAAATTGCAAGAAAGTCAGCTAGGAGCTAACGCAAGTGAAGCTGACAAGTTAGCGCTCGCTGAGAAAAGGATTGGAGCTCAGTCTGATATTGTTGCTCGGCAGATTGAAAATCTAGAAAAACAACTAGCTCTTACAAAGCAAGAGTATGGTGAAAATTCAGCTGAAGCCAATAAAATGGAAACACAGTTGAATCAAGCTAAAACAGCTTACTCGAATCTCTCTCAAGAGATGAATAATCTTGGGAGTGCTGGGAAACAAGCGAGCGGGTCTCTTAGTGAAACAAACAATCTCTTAAAAGCTGAATTGCTCAATCAATTTTCTGAAAAGCTATCAGATATCAGTCAAAAGTTGGTTGATTTTGGAAAGAGTGCTCTTGAAGCCTTTCGTCAAGTTGACGAAGGTATGGACATCATTGTTACTAAAACTGGTGCTGGTGGTGAAGCACTTGAAGGAATGCAAAAAATCGCAAATGATATTGCGACAGAGTTACCGACGGATTTCTCAACTGTCGGGAATGCCGTGGGAGAAGTCAACACACAATTCCAATTGACCGGAGAAGCATTGAAAAACGCTTCAGAGGACGTTATCAAATTTGCAGAAATAAATGGTTCTGATGTAACTAATGCGACCATACAATCGAAACAAGCGTTGGAAGCTTATGGATTGTCTGTCGAAAATTTATCTACTGTTTTAGATTCGACCACTTTCGTGGCTCAAGCTACAGGTGTTTCGGTAGATGACTTGATGAAAAAGGCAACTGACGGTGCACCTCAAATTAAGTTGCTAGGTCTAAGTTTTGAAGAAGCGGTCACCCTTATTGGCCAATTGGAGCAACATGGTGTCGATTCATCTGCTGCATTGTCTGGTTTGACAAAGGCTGCAGGAGCTTATGCCAAAAAAGGCAAATCTATGACAGAGGGTTTGAAAGAAACCATCGATTCTATCAAAAATAGTAAGAGTGAGACAGAAGCTCTTAGCACTGCGATGGAAATTTTTGGAGCAAAAAAAGCTCCTCAAATGGTTGACGCAATCAAACGTGGAGCACTAAGTTTTGAAGAATTAGGCTATACATCCCAAGTATCAGCCGGACTAGTATCCTCAACATACGAATCTACGCTTGATCCTATTGACAAATTTAAGACAGCTCAAAATTCAGCTACTTTGGCCATGTCTGAACTAGGCGCTGCGATTGCAGAAGTATTAGCTCCTGTTTTTGAAATGCTAGGGAATATCGTCAAGGGTTTTGCTGAATGGTTTGGTGGCTTACCTGGGCCAGTTAAAGAATTTGTAGTGGTTATGGGAACCGTCGTAGCTATTGTAGGTGTAATTGTCCCTATATTTTTAACACTGCAAGCGGCCGCAACTGCTTTGGAAATTTCGATTGGTGCAATGATTACAGCTGCTCTCCCAATTATTGGAACAGCTTTAGCGATTGCTGCTGCTGTTGCAGGAGTAGTAATTGCTTTAAAATATCTCTGGGATACAAACGAAGGTTTTCGTGAAGTCGTTACAACCGTTTGGAATGCGATTCTTGAAGTCATCAATGCAGTCGTATCAGAGATTTCTAATTTTGTCATGAGCATCTTTGGAACTGTTGTTACTTGGTGGACGGAGAACCAGGAACTAATCAGGACAAGTGCTGAGACTGTTTGGAATGCCATTTCAACAGTTATTGACACGGTCATGACGTACATAGGTCCACTCATTCAAGCCACATGGGATAATATCCAACTTGTCATTACAACAGCTTGGGAAATCATCAAGACCGTTGTTGAGACTGCAATCAATGTTGTCCTTGGTATTATCCAAGCAGTTATGCAGATAATCACTGGCGATTGGTCAGGTGCTTGGGAAACTATCAAGGGAGTATTCTCTACTGTATGGCAAGCTATTCAAAGCATTGTTCAGACCATTTTATCAGCTATCCAAAGTTACATTTCAAATATTCTCAATGGTATTTCAGGAACTGTCTCAAATGTCTGGAACGGCATCAAGGATACTGTCTCAAATGTGTTAAATGCTATATCTAGTACTGTATCAAGCGTTTGGGAAGGCATCAAGAGTACCATTTCAGGTGCAATCAACGGTGCAAAAGATGCCGTATCTTCAGCTATTGAAGCTATCAAAGGATTGTTTAACTTCAGTATTAGCTGGCCACACATCCCACTACCTCACTTTTATGTGAGCGGTTCGGCCAATCCATTAGATTGGTTGAGTCAAGGCGTTCCAAGTATTGGAATTGAATGGTATGCCAAAGGTGGTATCATGACAAAACCAACCATTTTTGGAATGAATGGAAATAACATGATGGTTGGTGGCGAAGCTGGGAATGAAGCGGTATTACCACTCAATGATAAAACACTTGGTGCTATTGGTCGAGGTATCGCTCAGACAATGGGTGGAACTTCACCGACCATCAACATTACCATTAGTGGCAATACTATCAGAGAAGAAGCTGACATCATTCGGATTGCTGATGAGGTAGCGCAGAGAATTGCTGACGAATTGCAACGGAAGACACAATTGAGAGGAGGGTTTACATGATAAAGCATAATGAGCTTGTGATTGACGGTGTGAGAACATCGTCTTTTCCTTTTAAGGTCATTGTCCATGATTCTCCCTCAATTGCTTTAGGAGAGAGCAAGACAGCTCTCTTGGAGCATGGTGGTATCAGTGGAGCAATCGTTCAGACAAACAAGCATAGGGAACTGGTCAAGAAAACTTATACGATATACCTAGTAAAACCTACCGAAGAGCAGATGAATCAATTTATGAGTCTGTTTATCCGTGAAAAGTTCTGGCTAGAGAGTGAGCGAGTCAAAACAACTCGTCTTTGGTGCTATAAGGTCAATGTGAGTGACCTTGAAGAAGTGCAACCTGGTCTTTACATGACTAAAGCAACCTTCACTTGCCATCCTACAAAATACTTTAAAGGCACCGATACACAGAGATTGACAAGAAGTGGGACCTTGACCGTTCAAGGTTCTGCTCTTGCATTTCCTAAAATCACAATCGTTGGCCAGAGCGCTTCTGAGACTTCATTTACAATCGCTGGGCAGGTCATCCGTCTTGAACGACTCACTGAATCGCTTGTGATGGTCAATAACCCTGACAATCCTAGCTTTAAAACAACAACAGGAAAGCCAGTGAAATGGTCAGGAGATTTTATCACAGTTGATCCAGCGAAAGTGAAGAATGTTGGGGTTGTTCTAGGCTCAGGTATTCAATCGCTTGAAATCGAAACGGTTTGGGGGTGGGCATAATTGCTTTATTTACTTGATAAAGATGTGAGAACCGTTCGTTGGAACGGGGAGCCACTTCATGAAGCGACTTCGGCGATTGTTAAAGAGACCATGAATGGCGATTTCACCTTAACTGTGAAATATCCTATTTCTGACTCTGGTATTTATCAGCTCATCCAAGAAGATATGTTGATAAAGGCTCCGACTCCTGTTCTTGGCGCGCAGCTATTTCGCATTAAGAAACCTGTTGAACACAATGATCATCTGGAAATCACAGCCTATCACATCTCAGACGATGTGATGCAACGTTCTATCACACCAGTGAGCGTGACTAATCAGAGCTGTGGAATGGCTCTTTCTCGCATGGTTCAAAACACCAAAACAGCTTTGGGAGATTTTTCTTTCAATAGCGATATTCAGGATCGTAGGACCTTCAATACGACTGAAACAGAAACTCTCTACTCTGTATTACTAGATGGTAAGCACAGTATTGTTGGTACATGGGAAGGCGAGCTGGTTCGTGATAACTTTGCGATGACTGTCAAGAAGAGCCGTGGCGAGAATCGTGGTGTTGTTATCACGACACACAAGAATCTGAAGGACTACCAACGCACAAAAAACAGTCAGAATGTTGTCACAAGAATCCATGCTAAATCGACTTTTAAACCTGAAGGTGTTGAAAAAGAAACGACTATCAGAGTGACTGTTGATAGTCCTCTTATCAACTCATACCCTTATATCAATGAAAAAGAGTATGAGAACAACAATGCTAAAACTGTCGAAGAGTTGCAGAAGTGGGCACAGGCTAAATTTACAAATCAAGGCATTGACAAGGTCTCTGATGCTATCAAAATTGAAGCTTATGAACTTGATGGGCAAGTGGTCCATATGGGTGATACGGTCAATCTCAAGAGCTGGAAACACAATGTCGATGCATTCAAGAAAGCTATTGCTTATGAGTTCGATGCCTTGAAAGAAGAGTACATCTCTCTGACTTTCGACGATAAGGCAGGCACTGGTGGTTCTAGAGCTTCTGGTGGACTATCTAGCGCAGCTGATGCAATCCTTGGTGTGACAGAATCAGCTCAAGAAATCGCCCTAGAAAAGGCTCTTCAAAATGCAGACTTAGGCTTTGATCACCAAGCTGGATTGTTGAGACAGGAAATTCTGGACGGTATCGAACTTGCCAGAGCTAAGGCAGAAGAAACCAAGCAAGAACTGTCTGACACTATCAATCAGCGTTTCAACAGCTTTGAAAATGGTCCTTTACAAGATGCTAAACGTAGAGCTGAAGAAGCCTTGAGAAACGCTGGCGCCAGCAGCTTACTCGCCCAGGAAGCGGAACGGATTAGTCTAGATTCGATTGCTAAACTTGAAGCATTCAAGTCACAGGCCACGAGCGCTCAGACGGCCTTGTCAGGTGATTTGGATGCTTTGAAACAGACTATCGCAAAGGATATTCGACCGAAGCAAGAACAGGTTACAGCTGAGATTGCCAAGCAAGTTGAAGCACTTAACCGAACCAAGAATGAACTGGCCGGTGTGAAGTCAGCGCAAGCGACGTATGAAGAGACGACGACGCGTAGACTGGCAGAGCTGACTAATTTGGCGAACGGTAAGGCAAGCAAGTCAGAACTCACACAGACAGCAGAGGAACTGGCGAGTAAGCTGGCTAGAGTGCAGTCTGGTAGTTCACGAAATTACTTCAGGAATTCACGTTCAAGAACGTTCACGACAGGAGATCAAGCGACATACGACTATCGAACATTCATCGTTCCTGATTTTTGGAAGAATAATGATAGGTTCAAGCGAGATTATGTCCGCTTATCTTTCGACGTGACTTTCCCTGTTGCCTTAACAAGTGATACACAAGCCAATGTTCACTTTAGCGCCCATCCGTGGTATGGCTATAAACTCACGTTTAAAGGTGGGACTACCGAACGTCAACATTTTGAATTCACAATTGACTTGTCTAGCTCTTCTGAAACCTATCAGACTAACAATGTCTTTATCCGTTTTGGTACAAATTTTGGCTTCCCGGCTGGTCTCCAAGTCGTCATTGAGAACGCTACGTTATCGGTTGGCAATTATTTCCCAGCCTATCAACCAGCGTATGAAGACCAGGAAGACCGTGTCTCAACCGTTGAATCTAACTTCAGGCAGCGCGCTGATGCACTAGATGCTGGTGTGAGCCGTCTAACTGAAGGTCTTAGAACAAAAGCGGATATCAGCTCACTAAATGTAACTGCTGAGAATATCAGGCAGTCTGTGAAGAGTTTGGAAACAAGCACGCAGAATAAGCTGGACCAGAAATTGAGCATGGCTGAATTTGAAGTGCAAGCTGGCTCGATTCGTCAGGAAATCCTGAACGCAACTAAGGATAAGGCAGATAAGACTCTGGTCGTTGCTGAAGCTGGGAAATTGCGTACAGAATTGTCAACTGTTCAGGACTATATCAATAAAGACGGTCAGCGAAAGGAAGAACTACAACGCTACTCTCGTGAAGAGAGTGCTCGTCAAGTTAATGCCGTGCGTGAGCTGATCGCTCGTGATTACGTTGGTAAATCAACCCACCAGGAAGATGTGAGAGGCATTGAGCGTAGGTTTGAAGCTATTACCAACCCACAAAATGGTACGATAGCTACTCAGATTGCCAACTACAAGCAATCAGTTGATGGCAGATTCGCAGGCATCATTTCTCAGATTGCTACCAAGGCTAATCAGACAGACTTTCAGCGAGTGCAAGAGACTAGCAAACTGTATGAACGGATAATCGGTAGCAACGAGAATGACATATCTAATAAGGTCGCTCGCATGGCTTTAACCAATCAACTGTTTCAGGTTGAGGTTGGGAAATATGCCAACGTTGGCGGCCCGAATATGCTCCGAAATTCACGAGCAGACGACGGTTTGAAATACTGGACAGAAGCAGACGGAAGATTAGGATTTACAGCGCATCAATTCTACTTCAATGGTCAGAAAAAAATGTTTGAATTGAGACCAGGAGCACTTGTTAAAAGTCCACGCTTCATTGTCAAGCGTAGCACTGATTACATATTGAACATTTTAGCTTTTGACAACAATTCAAAATATTTAAAGATTTATTTCTGTAAGCGAAAAAAAGGCTCAATCTCTGATTTTGAAGAAAAACAGCTTATCTATGATGGCAAGCCAATGCGGACAGATGGACCTATATTTGATGGAAGTAGAGCAATCAAGAAATCATTCCAATTTAATGTTGGAGATTTCGATGACGGTTACCTTCAATTTGAGTATGAACGGAACAACCCAAATAAATGGGGTGGGCTATTCATGACAGAGTTAGATTTCTATGAAGGGTCAAATGATCGACTCTGGCAACCAGCTCCAGAAGATGCAGTCGCAGATGCGAATGCGAAGCTTGAAGCAACGCAAACAAAAATGACTCAACTAGCTGGTTCATGGGCCGTTCAAAACATCAATAACGCAGGTGATTTGATTTCAGGAATCAATCTTGGTGCTAACGGTCATAATCGATTCGTTGGTAAGTTGACTCATATCACTGGGGAGACCTTGATTGATAAAGCAGTTATCAAGTCAGCCATGGTAGATAAGCTGAAAACAGCCAACTTTGAAGCAGGCTCAGTGACCACTGTTGTTTTAGATGCGGAAGCCGTGACTGCCGAAAAATTGAAGGTTGACCAGGCTTTCTTCAATAAACTTGTTGCAAATGAAGCTTACTTAAGTCAGCTTTTTGCGAAACAAGCCTTTATCAACCGCGTTCAGAGTGTCGCGATTGACGCAAGTCAGGTACGGTCAGGTATTTTAAGCGGTGATAGGATTTATGGTGGGACCATTAGAGGGGCTAGCATCTATGGTGGAACCTTAACAGGGCATACCCAAATTCAACTAGGCTCTTACGGTTCGTTTGATGCCGTCAATGGTGGTCTACAGATTAATGTACCTCGTGATTACAATGCTAAAGATGGGTTAGGAGTCCAGTTCATTGGCTCTTACGGTCGTGGTGAGAATGTTCCTTACGGCCTTTTCATTTACAAGGATTCGGATTTTACTACTGGCGGTTACGCAAGCAGAAGTGATGACTTTTTATTAACAGTAGAGGGATACATCAAAGCGAACGGAATTGGCTGGTTTAAGACCGGCAAAGGGTCTATCGATGGATCAAGCACAGCAACTATTGGCTATTGGAATTCATCTGTTTCTCTGGATTTTGGTGGTTCAGGAAATGATATATACTATAGCTATAACGGTAAAGCTTACAGTTTGTGGACATGTGTCAATGCGCACTTCTCAGACAGACGTCTGAAGGAAAATATTGTTGAATGTAAGCACAAGGCTCTTGATTATATCCAGCAATTCCAATTCAAGGAATATGATTGGAAGAAGCAAGAGGATAGACCACAACAAGCGCACACGAAGATTGGATTGATCGCTCAAGAGGTTCAAGAGGTAGACCCTACGCTCGTCTACGAGAACGGTAATACGCTGAATCTGGATAATCTCAGATTGACCAATATCGCTCTTAAAGCAATTCAGGAGATGGCTCTTGAAAATAGAAAACTTACACAAAGATTGGAGAACTTAGAAAATGAACGCAGAACAGCTTAACCAAGCCTTACAAATGACAATTAGTGAAATGTCAACAACTTCAACAAATTCAATGATTACAAGTAATCTCTTGAGCATTCAGTTGAATGAGCAAGTTGCAGAGAATCAAAGACTTCAAGCACGAGTGGACGAGCTGGAAGCTCTGCTTGATGAACAAACTAAACCAGTTGACAAAGGAGAATAGACATGACAATCAATGGTTATAATCTATCAACAAAACCGTACTTAAGAATTTCTGGGTCCAATGTTGAGACGGTGGTAGAAATTCAACTATCAGAAGGCAACCGCTACAGCACTAACTCACGATCATTCCCTGGAGATCGTACAAATGAATCAGAAGACGTCTTGATTCAAGCGGTGCTGGATGTTCTCAAGTCTGAATTAGACCCAAGCTCTGCGATTGTGCAAGCGCAGAATAAGCTGGAACAAGCTGAGCAGCAGATTGCTCAAAACAAGAACGAGCAGGACAGACTTTCTGCTCTTGCAAATAAAATCGATAAAGTAGTGCGTGTCATGGCTCAAGATTCTATCATGGGGGAAAAAATCGCCTACGGTACAACCTACAAGGAACTTGTAGAACTCTTCCCACTTGTTGAGGAAGGCAAGGTCTATCAACCGGGTGATATGTTTGTGATTGAAGATCCTGAACACGTCGAATTGAATGGCGAAGGCAAGCATGTCTTGATTCAGACAAATCAGGTTTTTACTTACAAAGGCGAATCTATCAAGCAACTTGAAGGTGGACCATCTCAAAATGGTTTACTTGCCGTTTGGAAGTGGGATGGTACAAAAAATGACAAACAGACTCAAACATCTAATGAGTTAGAGACAAAACCTGTTCAGTAAAGGAGAATATATGAAAATCGAATTGTTTAACTTTTTTAGAAGCCTGATTCAAACAGAAGATGGTTTAGTATTGTATGCGCTAGGCTTAATTGTGATTCTAGAAATCGTAGATTTTGCATCAGGGACGTTTGCAGCAATTGCAAATCCAGAAATTGAATACAAGAGTAAGATTGGAATTAACGGCTTGATTCGAAAGATTCTAGGTGTCCTCTTGTTGATGGTATTGATTCCGATGTCTGTCTTGTTGCCTGAAAAAACAGGGTTCGCATTTCTATACTCGATTTACCTGGGATATTTGCTTTTCACATTCCAGTCACTCATCGAAAATTACCGTAAGTTAAAAGGCAACGTGACCATCTTCCAACCTATCATTAAGGCATTTGAGCGATTGGCTGGTGACAAAAACGACAAGAACGAAGGAGAACAATAATGGATATTGATACAAGTAGACTAAGAACTGATTTGCCACAGGTCGGAGAACAACCCTATCGTCAGGTTCACGCCCACTCAACTGGTAATCCTAACTCAACAGCTCAAAATGAAGCAGACTACCATATGCGTCGTCCTGTTGATTCAGGTTTTTTCTCACACGTCGTTGGTAACGGCCGTGTGATGCAGACATGGTATACAGACATGGGAGCCTACGATGTAGGAGGCGGCTGGAACGTTGAAGGATACGGCCAAGTTGAGCTGATTGAAAGCCACAGCACAAAAGAAGAGTTTATGCGTGATTATAAGCTCTATGTTGAGCTTTTGCGAAACCTTGCTGATGAAGCAGGGATTCCTAAAACACTGGATTCTGATAGTCTAGCAGGAATCAAGACACATCAGTATTGTACATACAATCAACCTCGAAACTACTCTGATCATGTGGATCCATATCCTTATCTGGCTAAATGGGGTATCAGCCGTGAGCAATTTAAAAAAGATATTGAAGGCGGTCTATCTGAAGCTGGCTGGAAACGCAACGGCACAGGCTGGTGGTGGGAGGAGTCAGATGGCTCTTATCCTACGAACTCATGGAAGCAAATCAACAACGAATGGTTCTACTTTGATGATCGTGGTTATTGCCTAATCAATCGATGGTTCAATGATGGAAAAGATTGGTTCTATCTTGATAAGCGTGGGGCAATGGTTACAGGCTGGATGTTCCTGAACCATCGCTGGTATTTCTTCAAGTCAGATGGTCGTATGGCTACAGGTTGGGTGAAATATCGAGAAACATGGTACTTCATGGAAGAAAAAGATGGCTATATGCTATCTAAGCAATTTATCAAGTCTGGTGATGGCTGGTACTATCTGAAGGCAAACGGTGAACTTCATACAGATCCAGCATTCAAAACCGAACCAGATGGTCTTATCACAGTAGTTGATAAAGAAAAAGAAGAAAAGCAACAATAGGAAGAATTTTAAAATAGATTACACTAACCGCAGGCTCATGCTTGCGGTTTTTTTGTTTGCTCTGAAATTAGAAAAAAACAGTGAAAAAATCACTGTTTTTCTTGTAACGTATAGGCATAATCAGTCATACTGATAGCATGTTTTAGGCGCATGTTCATAATATCTGATACACCATTTTTATATTTATCCACGGCCTGAATAGATACGCCACAGTTTTTGCTGATAGCATAGGCTGTGGCGTTCTCTAAAAGCCAGCGGATAGCTTTAATATCTACTGACATATATTACCTCATAAAATACCAAACTGCAAATAGGAGTAGAAGAAGTCCAATAATAAATTCAACTTTTTCACGCTTGGTGGTTTTTCTAATTTTTAGATTTACTTTCATTATTTTTCCTGTTATAATTTAAGTACACCCCCCGAAGGGGTGGATAGTGATTTCTCACTATCCAAATTCGATGTGCCATTCAAAGCTGATTATAAATAAGTTTATTTTGATGACTAGCTTATTTGTTTTTACTTTGAGTGGCTTCTTTTTGAACTTAAACATTTTGTTTTCCTTTCTACTAGTTTCCTTGTCTAAGGTTTCCTCCTTAACCTTATGTATCTATTATACAACTAAAGTTGTATAAAGTCAATAGTTTTGATGAAGTTTTTTAAATTTTTTCAAAAAAAAATAGACCTTGTCCAGAGGTCGGGGAGTTGGAGGGGACACCCTCCAAAAGCGTTGATTTAATAAGATTTTATTTTACCTTTTTCATAATAATCTCCCTATAGAGTCACCGCATTCGGTGGCTTTTTTTGTGTTGGGATTCATGATATAATAATAAAATCGATAAGTAGGAAAAGAGAAAAGAGATGGATTATACGCTTGAAGAAAAAGAAATCTTTATGAGGGAGGCTTTGAGAGAGGCTGAGATTGCTTTAGAACACGATGAAATTCCAATTGGTTGTGTGATTGTCAAAGATGGGGAAATCATTGGTCGTGGGCATAATGCGCGTGAGGAATTGCAGCGAGCGGTTATGCATGCGGAGATTATGGCAATAGAGAATGCGAACTTGAATGAGGAGAGCTGGCGCTTGCTGGATTGCACGCTTTTTGTGACCATTGAGCCTTGTGTCATGTGTAGTGGGGCGATTGGACTCGCCCGTATTCCAAACGTGGTCTATGGGGCTAAAAACCAGAAATTTGGCGCTGCTGGAAGTTTGTACGATATCTTGACAGATGAGCGTCTCAATCATCGTGTGGAGGTTGAAATAGGAATTTTGGAAGATGAATGCGCAGCTATTATGCAGGACTTTTTTAGAAATAGACGGAAAAAATAATTTTGCTTTTAAAATGAATAGGAATGTGATATAATAAATAGTAGAGCAACAGTTCTGCGTGAAGCGGGTCAGGGGAGGAATCCAGCAGCCCTAAGCGATTTGAATTGTGTGCTCTTTTTTTCATGCTTTTTGCGAATAAATAAGATAGAATAATCTAGAATAAATGATAATAGAAAAGAGAAGATGATGAAAATTCGTGGTTTTGAATTGGTTTCGAATTTTACAGATGAAAATTTATTGCCCAAGCGTGAGACAGCGCATGCGGCTGGTTACGACTTAAAGGTTGCTGTGCGTACAGTTATAGCTCCAGGAGAGATTGTATTAGTTCCGACAGGGGTTAAGGCTTATATGCAGCCGACTGAGGTTCTCTACCTCTATGATCGTTCTTCAAACCCTCGTAAGAAGGGCTTGGTTTTAATTAACTCGGTTGGGGTCATTGATGGGGATTATTATGGAAATCCTGGGAATGAAGGGCATATTTTTGCTCAGATGAAGAATATTACAGATCAAGAGGTTGTTCTTGAAGTTGGAGAACGTGTTGTCCAGGCTGTCTTTGCTCCTTTCTTAATTGCAGATGGAGATGCGGCTGATGGCGTGCGGACTGGTGGATTTGGATCGACTGGGCACTAGAATGAAGATTATCTTTGTACGTCACGGGGAGCCAGATTATCGTGAGTTAGAGGAGCGTTCTTATACGGGATTTGGGATAGATTTGGCACCCTTGTCTGAGAAGGGACGGCAGCAAGCTCAGGAACTGAGCAAGAATCCTTTACTCCCTTCAGCTGAAATAATCATATCTTCTGCAGTCACAAGAGCTTTAGAAACGGCTTCTTATGTGGTTTGTGCTACTGGACTTCCTTTGAGAGTGGAGCCATTATTGCATGAATGGCAGGTCTATGAAAGTGGCACAGATAATTTTGAAACGGCTAGAAGACTATTTCTAGAAAATCATGGGGAGTTACTTCCCAATAGTCCTATTCAGTATGAGACAGCTGCGGAGATGAAGTCTCGTTTTCTAGAATGCATGGCTAAATATCGAGATTATCAGACCGTGATAGTGGTGACCCACAACATGCTCATGCGCCAGTTTGTGCCAGACGAGAAGATTGATTTTTGCCAAGTAATTGAGTGTGAGTTAGAGATATAGAAAGAGGTTTATCATCGCAAAGAAAAAAGCGACATTTGTATGTCAAAATTGTGGGTATAATTCCCCTAAATATCTTGGGCGTTGTCCAAACTGTGGGTCTTGGTCTTCTTTTGTAGAAGAGGTTGAGGTTGCCGAGGTAAAGAATGCGCGTGTGTCTTTAACAGGTGAGAAAACCAAGCCCATGAAACTGGCTGAAGTGACCTCCATCAATGTCAATCGAACCAAGACAGAGATGGAGGAATTCAACCGTGTACTTGGAGGCGGAGTGGTGCCGGGAAGTCTTGTCCTCATTGGTGGGGATCCTGGAATCGGGAAATCAACCCTTCTCCTACAAGTCTCAACCCAGTTGTCCCAAGTGGGGACGGTTCTCTATGTCAGTGGGGAGGAATCTGCCCAGCAGATTAAGCTAAGAGCAGAGCGATTGGGTGATATTGATAGCGAGTTTTATCTCTATGCAGAGACCAATATGCAGAGTGTTCGAGCTGAGGTGGAGCGCATCCAACCAGACTTCCTCATTATTGATTCCATCCAGACTATTATGTCTCCTGAGATTTCAGGGGTGCAGGGATCTGTTTCTCAAGTGCGTGAGGTGACTGCTGAGCTTATGCAACTGGCCAAGACCAATAACATTGCCATCTTTATCGTAGGTCATGTGACCAAGGAAGGAACCTTAGCTGGGCCTCGTATGTTGGAGCATATGGTGGATACAGTGCTTTACTTTGAAGGAGAGCGCCACCATACCTTTCGTATTTTGAGAGCGGTCAAAAACCGTTTTGGCTCCACTAATGAGATTGGGATTTTTGAGATGCAGTCGGGTGGTCTGGTTGAGGTCCTCAATCCGAGTCAAGTTTTCCTAGAAGAGCGTTTGGATGGAGCAACTGGTTCATCAATCGTTGTGACCATGGAAGGGACGCGTCCGATTTTGGCGGAAGTTCAGGCTTTGGTGACACCGACCATGTTTGGAAATGCCAAGCGTACTACGACAGGACTTGATTTTAATCGTGCTAGCTTGATTATGGCTGTTTTGGAAAAACGGGCCGGTCTTCTCTTGCAAAATCAGGACGCCTATCTTAAATCTGCTGGGGGTGTCAAATTGGATGAACCTGCTATTGACTTGGCCGTTGCGGTTGCTATTGCTTCGAGCTATAAAGACAAGCCAACCAACCCTCAGGAATGTTTTGTGGGAGAACTGGGCTTGACGGGAGAGATTCGTCGTGTAAATCGTATCGAGCAACGCATCAATGAAGCTGCTAAACTGGGCTTTACTAAGATTTATGTACCTAAGAATTCCTTGACAGGAATCACTCCACCCAAGGAAATTCAGGTCATTGGTGTGACAACGATTCAGGAAGTTTTGAAAAAGGTTTTTGCATAATTCGTGACAAATCCTCTTAAAAATGATAAGATAGGAGAAATATTTGACTATCAAATTTTCGAGGAGGGAATCATGTCGTATTTTGAACAGTTTATGCAAGCCAATCAGGCTTATGTTGCCCTACATGGGCAGTTAAATCTGCCACTTAAACCCAAAACAAGAGTTGCCATTGTGACCTGTATGGACTCACGTTTGCACGTTGCGCAAGCTCTAGGTTTGGCACTTGGGGATGCTCATATCTTGCGGAATGCAGGTGGTCGAGTGACTGAGGACATGATTCGTTCGTTAGTTATTTCCCAGCAACAGATGGGGACAAGAGAGATTGTGGTGCTGCACCATACAGACTGTGGTGCTCAGACCTTTGAAAATGGTCCTTTTCAGGAGTATTTGAAAGAGGAACTGGGTGTCGACGTGTCAGACCAGGACTTCTTGCCCTTCCAAGATATAGAGGAGAGTGTGCGAGAGGATATGCAAGCCCTTATCGAATCTCCCTTAATACCAGACGATGTCATTATCTCTGGTGCCATTTATGATGTGGATACAGGAAGTATGACAGTTGTAGAATTATAAATACTTCATTTAGAAAGAAAGTGTATGAAGAAAAACAGTATTTTATTTATTTTTATCTTATTGCTATGTATTGGTTTACAGTATGAAACCATCTACTATACGGATGGTTCGATGTCAGCTGCGGAATATGGACTAATGGGAGTTTCTATCTTTCTAGCTCTCTTTTACATGATTCCAGCTCTTTATTTCCTTTTCCGTATTGGGAAAAAATGGGAATTGCCAAAGAATGCCTTGATCTTGTCTTTATTGGGTGGGATGTTCCTTTCAGGATGGTTGTCTAGCTTTGCGAATACCTATATCCATGATTTGCTGGGTGTTCTTTTCCCAGATAGTGCATTTTTAAATGCTTTTGAAAGTGCTATTGTGGCTCCTTTGGTAGAAGAACCCTTGAAATTGTTGCCACTTGTTTTTGTTTTAGCTTTGATTCCTATACGAAAATTAAAATCTTTGTTTTTACTAGGCATTGCTTCTGGTTTGGGATTCCAAATGATTGAGGATATTGGTTATATCCGTACAGATTTGCCAGAGGGATTTGACTTTACTATTTCGAGAATTTTAGAGCGTATCATCTCAGGTATTGCCTCTCACTGGACTTTTTCAGGTCTGGCTGTAGTAGGTGTTTACTTGCTTTACAGAGCCTATAAAGAACAGAAGGTTGGCAAGAAAGATGGGCTTATTTTCCTAGCTTTAGCTTTAGGAACTCACTTCTTGTTTAACTCTCCTTTTGTAGAATTAGAGACAGAGTTGCCTTTAGCAATTCCATTGGTTACGGCTATTGTTCTCTATGGTTTTTATCAGGCTTATCGCTTTGTTGAGAAGAACGATGGGTTGATGAACTAGAATACTTTTCAAAAGAATGATGCAAGGGCACAAATATGCTGCCCTTCTTTTATTTTTGATTGAAAAATAGTGTAAAAAGCGCTACAATGGTAGATGGAAAAATCTTGTGAAAAGCACAAGCGATACATATATACCGGAGGAAATCATGTCTTTTTCTGATTTAAAGCTGTTTGCCCTTTCTTCTAATCAAGAATTGGCAAAACGTGTGGCGCAGGAGATTGGGATAGAGTTGGGGAAATCAAGTGTTCGCCAATTTTCAGATGGAGAGATTCAGGTCAACATCGAAGAATCAATCCGTGGGAAACACGTCTTTATCCTACAATCAACTAGCTCACCTGTAAATGACAATCTGCTTGAAATTTTGATTATGGTAGATGCTTTGAAGCGTGCGAGTGCAGAATCTGTCAATGTTGTCATGCCTTACTATGGGTATGCACGTCAGGATAGAAAGGCGAGAGCGCGTGAGCCAATCACTTCAAAACTTGTCGCAAATATGCTTGAAGTAGCTGGAGTGGATCGTTTATTGACCATCGACTTGCATGCTGCGCAGATTCAAGGATTCTTTGATATTCCTGTGGATCACTTGATGGGGGCTCCTCTGATTGCGGATTATTTTGAGCGTCGTGGCATGGTTGGTTCTGACTATGTGGTTGTCAGTCCAGACCATGGAGGGGTGACTCGTGCTCGTAAGTTGGCAGAATTTTTGAAAACATCTATCGCTATTATTGATAAACGTCGTAGTGTTGATAAGATGAATACCAGTGAAGTCATGAACATCATCGGTAAGGTCGAAGGCAAGACTTGTATCTTGATTGATGATATGATTGATACTGCTGGAACGATTTGTCATGCGGCAGATGCTCTTGCAGAAGCTGGTGCTGTTGAAGTATACGCAAGCTGTACGCACCCAGTTCTTTCTGGCCCTGCTATGGACAATATCCAAAACTCAGCTATCAAGAAATTGGTTGTTTTGGATACTATCTATCTCCCAGAAGAGCGTTTGATCGATAAGATTGAGCAAATTTCAATCGCTCATCTCCTAGGGGATGCTATCGTCCGTATCCATGAAAAACGCCCACTTTCTCCACTTTTTGGTATTGAGAAAAAGATTTAATAATCAAGCCTGAGATAATTCTCAGGTTTTTTTCGTCTCTTTTCCGAATAAATAGATAGAGTCAGTGAATCTAGTAAAACTAGATTTAATACTCTTCGAAAATCAAATTCAAACTACGTCAACGTCGCCTTGCCGTATATATGTGACTGACTTCGTCAGTCTTATCTGCAACCTCAAAACAGTGTTTTGAGCAACCTGCGGCTAGTTCCCTAGTTTGCTCTTTGATTTTCATTGAGTATAAAACTGTGGTATAATAAAAGGAGGAAAAGGATGATTCTAAGACATCCGGGCATCAGCCCGACCAATGACTTAGTTGCTAAGAAAATCTTTAGCAATCCAGAAATCACTTGTCAATTTAT
>OIFW01000086.1_pt1 | contig 40790 bp, 52 predicted proteins | sample 1582111 | NCBI WGS metagenome assembly OIFW01 (sample SAMN07501063, study PRJEB24779) | human gut metagenome | isolation source: stool | host: human infant | place: USA: Pittsburgh, PA | reverse complement strand
CACCACAAGGGCGGTTTTATCCGCCCCTAATCGTGCATAATATGTTTTACCATTAATAACTATCGGCAATCGTTTTTCGCCTACATCACGCAAGTTATCAATCAGTTCAAATGTTAGTGTATCGTTCCCTTTCTTAACTTTTAAGTTAGGCATTATTCAACATACACCTCATTTCCACCATTAGCACTCCACAATTTCAATCGGCTATTCAAGGATGTTTGTACTCTCCCCCAGCTTTTCCATGTATTCGCCATAAACATTCTGTGGTATGTTTCGCCATTGAACGCATGGAATGTTTGGTCAATCATTGCACCTTTACCAAAGTTCATTACGATTAACATACCTTGTTTGTGGCTACGTGGTGGGTTATTAGCACCGCCATCAAAATTAATCTCAATAGCACTTTGTTCTGTGAATGTGTTCCAATCTGTTGCCGTTTCAATTTTTGAATATGGAAAACCTAATTGGTCTACTTCTGTTTTCTTAACAAAGTTATCATCTACATCCTTTTTCTTGTAAATTGCCGTTCCGTAATGTTTGGTGGTAAGTACTGTGAAACTATCTGTACCATCATAGTGTTTAAACTCCTTACCTTTAATAAACGTATTAACGGAGTTATCGCCAAGTTCTACGTTGCCAGCGGTAGACACTTTAGCCATACCAACACCATGTCCATCTGGTTTATAACCCTCAATCAAAATGTTATTAGCCATTTTAAGTGCGCCATTTAATGTACCGCCTGTTAGTTTAAGGTAATCAAGCGTTGCCAATCGTGCAGTATTGATAGAGTTTTGATAGTCTTTGTTTGGATCACCAACATAAATATCAACTTGGTGTCGCTTGTTTGGTTTCTCTGTTAAAACTGCAAAATAGAATTTTCCGTTGTAATAAGCTATATCTTCGATTTCAGTAGTTCTATTGATTTCAATAATCTGTTTAACTGTGCCAAATGGTGTACATTCTACCAAGCTACCAAGCGTTGCACTCATGATGCAGCCATTCAACATGAATGCACCATTGTTATTGAAATCATCATATTCATAATCGACTTGATATGTTTTTAATTTCTTAAAATCATCGTTGTATAAATTGATTTCACGCAAGCGTTGTTGACCGCTAATAGGTACGATGCTTACATAAGTTCGTGTGATTGGGTCATATCCAATATTAAATACACGTTCATTCAATGTGATAGTGCGTTCATATTGCATTGTGTCAGCATTAAGTACTGTTAGGTTATTACCATTTTTCAAACCATTAGCAAGATAAATCTTGTTGGTATATTTGTTGTAGCACATAGTATTACAATGCCCCATCTTATCAGGGTCATTAAATTTGTATGTTCCTACAATCTCAAACGTGGATGAGTTGAGTTCATAGAATATTTGGTTGTTACCATCACCGCTAATACAAGCTAATACGAATACATTCTTTTTATCATTGTAGGTAAAACCTTGACATTGGTTGACCTCATCGCCGTATTGAATGTTCTTAACAAATGCAATATTAGATGCACCTTTTAACATTGGTGTTTCAGTAGGATAGAATGGTTTCACGTTGTTATACGTACCCATATCCATGACACTATCAACAGTATTGAAAGTTAGATGTTCATTAATTTTATAGATGCCATTAGGTACTAACAATATCTTATTTTTAAGATTATCGTTAGCACGTTTAAATGCTGCGGTATCATCTGCTACACCATCACCAACTGCACCAAAGTCTTTTACAGATACGATGCCATACAAGCTATCTTTAGGGATAAACTTTGTATCGGCTTCTGTTTTTGTAATCAAACCACCGCCATTCGGTAGGGCGATTTGTTCAGCTTTACTTGCTGCGACTTCTGCACGTTTCGCCGCATCTGTTGCCTTAATTGCATTACTTGCGATAGAGGTTTGTTTATTATCGATGTCATTTTTTAAGGTTTTAGCTTGGTCTACAAGATTATTAATATCTCGTTTATCAACAGTTGTTTGACCAGCGTAAGCCTTTGCATCTCTTACTAATCGCTCTGCCGTAGCAATATTAGTTGAGGATGTATCAAGTGCAGTATTAGCGGTTGCCAATTTATCATCAACAGTCGATGCTATCGTTTTGATTTCTTCGCCCAATCGGTTGATTATGTCTGCATTAGCGTTAATCTTATCTGACTTTTCGCTAATTACATTCATAGCATTCATCGCATCATTAGCTGCTTTTACAGAACGCTCAACAATATCTTTTGCAACTTCATTAGGGTTCTTATCACTATCTACACGAATTTTAAGTGATCTATCTAAATCAGCTTTCATTTCTTGTAAGATAAGTACAATCTTATCTGTTGCGTGTTCGATATTCTCGAAAGGATATTCATCAGGTAAGTCCATATCTTGTGAAATAGGTGTCTTACGCTCTAAGATAACCTTTTGCCCTACCGCTAGTGCATCGCCATTCGCTGGGTAAATTACCGATTTGGTGCTTTCGTCATAATCAATATTGCCAATTTGGACTGCCTCTGTGCCATCCGCATCAACGATAGTCAGTTTAATATCCTCAATTTGCACGAAGTCATATGGGAAAATAAACTTCTTATTTACCCCATCACATTGATACACTACAGATGGTTTAAGTACTTCTGGTGTCAATTTAACATCCCCTTTCAGTTGTATATAAATAGGACTACCCATTATGGATAGTCCTTATTTATCAATGTTGTTTCTTTTTCTCTTTTTTAGTTTTTAATCGTCTGTCAAACGCTACCGCCATGATTACATCTTCTAAGGATGCATCGGTATCTGTGAAACCAAATTTAGCTAATGTCCACAAGCCATCAGTTACAGTATCACTAAACCCAGTTGCTCGGTTTGCTAACTGACTGAAACTTCTGCCTACATCGATACCATCTTTTTTATCACTCATAATTGCGTTGCCTAAATCGTAGAATTTCTCAACGATACTTAAAGCCATAACGCTATTACCTTTATTGAATACCTTTTCACCTAGAATGTATTTCATAGCCATATTTGACATATCACGGATGATTGGTACACCCATAGTACCTTGTGCGACTAACTCTTCGATAAATGACTTAGCCAAATCTTCAGGCTTATCATCATCTCCATTAGTCATAGCTTTGTAAGCCATCATACCGATAGCCTGTGAAATCAATGTCCACCATAGCATTTTAACGAACCTTGCATAATCGCCATTATCCTTACGTGCATAGTTGCCCTCTGTAATGATGTTATACAACGTGTTAGCGTATGAATAGAACGGAACGAATAATTGAGTGAATGTAGAACGTGAACGCTGAATTGCAGCAGCATCCTTTGTATCGCCACTACCAAATATATCACGCACCGCTCTATCGCCAGCTTCAACAGATTGTTGCTCTACCCATTCAGCACTTACACCCTCTTTACCAAACAGTTCAGCTTGCTTTTGATCATATGCAAATTTCCATACAGGAATAGACAATGCAAAGTCTGTTTCAGTAAGTAGTCTGAACCCCATTTGATTTATATCATCTCGAATGTCCGCTAACTGCTCTACTTTATAACCACCAACATTTGTATCACCCAAACGCAAGCCTTTACCTGCAATAGATAAACCTTGTTTCAAGTCTTTATCTAATGTTTGGATGCGCTCACGCATGAAGATTGATTGACCTAATACAAAATCTCTAGTGTTGTTATAAGTAGTTGTGCCGTGTCCATAGAAACCAATACCAGCATGATTGATGGCTCTAATGGTATTACCTACACCGATACGATAGAACGCAACAGGAATGTTCAATGCATTTTGTAAGGCTACCGATACTCGACCAGCCATAACTGCGGTTGATGTATTCTTTTTCAATGTAAGAATAAGTCTATCAATATCATTTGTTTTAGCTGCCTCATCTTGCCAGTTATCACGAACCCAAGTTCGTAAGAATTGGTATGTATCAGCACCAAACTTATCAACAATATAGTTTTGTAGTTCACGATTAGAGATTAACTTATTAACATCTGTTACTGCCTTACGCATAGTTACATGGTTAATAGCCTCTGTGATAGCGTTAGGAATTACATCAAAGTCTAGTAACAAAGATTTATCCTTAACTACATCTAAACGTGATTTTGTAGCACTCATGCCAGTACCCCAAACTGCATTACTACTAACCATAGTTTTTGCAATATCTTCAACTTGATTATCGCTTACAGATGCATTTACTTTAGGGTTATACACGATTGGGAAATATTGACCCTCAATGTTTCGACCACCGATAGAGAATGATAAACCATCTACTTTCTTTAATGGGTTACCATAGAGTTCTTCTTGCACTCGACTTCTCTCATCAAAGAATGAATTGATATGATCCCATGTACGAATTACAAACTCCCAGTCCTTATCAGTCATATGTTCTTGGAACGCACGTTCAATTTCAACCTCATTTGCTTTTGTGGTTTCCATTACACGTTGTCTGTTACTTTCAGTACCCCAGTTAAGGGCAATCATGATTAATTGCTCTTTAGTAAGTCCATACAAGTTACCAACTGTATATAGATGTTCATTACGCATATTAAATAATTCACGCTTGGAATATATTCCTACATCTTTCGCCAATCTACGCATAGACACTTCCTTACGTTCATTGAACGCTTGCGTTGCTCTACTGATTGGGTCATAGATATATTTAACCGCAAACCCATTTTTACCGCCACCCATTCGTCTTAGGAATGTTTCAACTTTCATCAACGCTAAGTGGAAACCATATAGTTTACCACTTACTGCATCTGTTTTAGTTTGGTTATTAAGAATGTTAAACACATCACCAGTTGCACCACCAAATGTTTCTGTAGCCTCACCAATGATTTCTTGTACTGCATTTTCAAACGATATGCTTTTACCCTCATCGTTCAATATGGTTGTACCCTCATACTCATTTCTACCATTTTTGTACATCCCAGTCATTAACTCTTCCAAAGTTTCTAACTCGTTCATTGTGATAGATTTAAATGATTTAGGTGTTTTAGAATAGAACATTTCAGCTATCCAAGGTTCTAATTGAACCATAGATTGTTGGTTAAGAATAAGTGCATCCACATCTAGTGCAGCTAATACTGTATTCATATCAAAACCATCTGTAGGTGCTAGTCCATCGTACTTAGTTAAACCCATTTGGTATGCCATGTGTGCGTAGAAATAACGCATATTAGGTTCAATAGCAATAGGGTTTTTAGGTCTAGTCATACGTTGCAACTGTTGTTTTAATTTCAATCGCAACTTCTTGGACTTTTCAAAGTTTTCAAACGCTACTCTTGCTCTTGCTTGTTGTAGCATTTGTTCACGCTTATATCCTAGTGCTTTATCAACCTTGCCACTTGCCAATGCTCTATCTGCTTTTTTACCAGCAGTAACGGCTTTATTCTGATACGTTTTAAACTGAATAGCATTAGAGATAGGCAATTCACCTAACTCTTTTCTTGCTCGGTTCATGTAGTCTGAAATCGTTCCAAGTCCAGCACCACGAATTGAACGAACATTATTGATGCGGTCTTGCAACTCATCTTTTAGTTTTTCGATACGTTCACTAGCTTTTAATTCTTGTTTTTCTGCTCGTTCTTGTGTGCGTTCTGCTAATCGTTCTTTTTGTTCAATAGCACGATCTAGTTGATTAGTAATAGTTGTTAATCGTTTAGATAATTCACTATTCTTATCTTTTAGTTCGCTCTCACGTTCCTTTGCTTTGTCTGTGAGTTCTGCTTTTTCATTGTTCAACTTTTCGATTAAGCGTTCAGCCTTTTCAAGTTCTTTTGTTGTATCAACAAGTGCAGCATCGACTTTTTTCTTATCAGATTTAAGAATATCGTACTTAGTAGGTTTAACCTCTTTTTCAATCTCACTTAATTCTGTATCGATAGTTTCTGTGTTAGGGTCTAGTTTACGGATGCGCTCTAACAATTCCCAGTTCTTCGCTAGTTCACGATTAGTAGACTTTTGAATAATCTTACTTTCTTCTTCGGTTAATCTCATTTGACCTTGTGTACTAAGCAAGATTTCTTCTGCTATTTGCTCGTTGGTTTTGTCTGCATTGTTATCTTTCATAAACTCTGCTTTCGCATTGTCCATTTCTTGATTGATAGCATCGTTAAATGTAGCACCAGCTTGTTCTACTTCCGCTTTCTCTAGTTCTTCAATAGAGTTGTACTGTGTATCTTTTAACGCACCCTCACCAAACACGTTATAGCGTTGATGCTCTTTGTAGATAGGATATTGCTCAATCAATCGTTTTTCGATTTCAATTTGGATAGCATCCTTTTCTTCTTCCCATTCCTTGATAGGTCTATTATCAAGTTCTTTCATGAGTTTTCGCATCACACGTTCTTTTGCTTTTTCTTTTACATCAGCAATGTAGGACTGCATACGTGCTTGGTCTTGCTCAGATAATTGCTTATAGAGTTCAGTTTTTTCAAACTGTTCAAGTTGTTGTTGCTCTGCGTATGCCTCAATATCCTCTTGGGTCGCAAGCATACGTGCCATAACATCTTTAATATCAGATGGTACTTCACCACCTAATCGTCGAACGCTACGATAAATGTATGTTAGCCATTTGGAAAATTGACGGAATACTCTTTGCAATGCACTTGTCGGTGCTTCACCACTTCGCAAGTAGCTTTCCCAACCTCGTGCAAATTTCTCGTGTGCTTTCGTATTGTCGACGTTTTCACCATCAACCCAACCGCTCCACTCTTTCAACTTGTTCCAATCTGTTACAAGTTGCTCAGGTGCGTTTTCCATAGATGCTAATTTTTGTATATCATCAAAGAATACATGACCCATCTCATGCAAGAATGTACTTCTATCTGCAGTTTTAAAAATGCTGATAATGCGTTTACCATCTTTCATGATGTCTGTCATGCCATTTATAGTTTGATTAAATGTTTCACCTAACTCTGACTCTTGATATACTTTAAACCCATAAGATTTTTTTAAGTTGTATAAATCTTTTTCGTTTGGTATACTTGTGTCAAAGAAGTCGCTAATGTGGTAATTCGCTTGGGGCAATGAGAGCCCCTCTGCCAAATACCAATTAGTGGCTTTTTTTTCGTTTATATATAATGGTGTTCCAAACTCAGGGTTTTCTAAATGGTCTTGATACCATTTATTACCAACAGTATCTTTTGTGTACACGCTATTTACTAAGCTATATACAATCGTATTGTTACGTTTTTCTTTATTTAGCTGCATAGGAACAACAATGTTTAAACCATTGTTACCCTTTAATTCAGCCATAACAACAATACTATCTTTTACTGTACTAGATCTAAATATTGCTATTGGGTCAGCTAATGCAAATGGCAACTGCTCCATCTCATTCAAAGTGATTTCAGGATGTTCCTGTAGGATAGTTGCAATCTTAGCTTGTTTAATCACAACATCATAATTATGACCGCCAATCATTTGCAATACTGATGGTGTATCCATTACTTTTACAGTTGCATTAGATTTAGGGTTATATTTTTTTAATGTGTTTACCCAATCTGATTGGTCGCTTGAAAGTTTTACATCACCCTGTGTTATTTGTTTTAAACCATTAGTAGATTTAGTTTCACCACTCATATTAATTCGCACACTATCACGCAAATAGTCCATAGCGGTATAACCGCCTTTGCCCATTTGTCGCATATATTGTGCCATTATATCAGCGTGTTGTGCCATCAATAATGCATTTGCTTTTGCAGTTTCACGTTGTTTTCTATTCGTGCTTTCGCTAATAGCTTTAACCACTTCATTGTATACATCATATCCACTTTTAGATAATTGCATCCGTAACGCTATGTCATTATTCGCCAATTCAAAGACTTTATCTTTCATAGCCTCTAAACTTTCGATTTGCATTAGCATATGCTCCATATCTGCATAATGTGCATCAGATTGTGCTAATGCATCAGCATTACCATCAAGGCTTGCCATTGTAGTTGCTCGGCTATACTCATAGGCTGCTCGTCTACGTTCTGCATTTGTACGTGGTGCTTTGCCACCATTATTAGCTTTATAATCGGTTAGCCATTGTGGTTCAATTCCAGTAGTAACCGCATCATTGATAGATGCATCTGCATTGTCAAAATCACTAGCATAAGTTTCTCTGTATTGCTCTTTCAATGTATGCAATAAGTTGTTGTAATTACGTTTAATGTTGGTAGGGTCAGATAGTACCTCGTTAAGTACTTCACGATCTATATCAGATGCACCCTCAAATTCATTGCGGATAATATCATCTTTGATACGTTCCGCACGTTTTGATGTATCATCTTTCAATACGCTCTTAGCTACATCTACTTCTTGTTTCGCACGTTCTAGTGTAGCCAATGACATACCGCCACGTGTAAAGTAAGATGTTTGTTTTAAAGCCTCTACAGTTTCATCTGACAAATTCATGGATACTTGTGCATATGAACCAATAGGAATTTCAACAGGTGCATCTGCCTCGATAGCTGCTTTGACTTCCTCTTGTGTAACTAAGCCGTTATCGACCATATCACGGATAGCAAGTTGTCCGTTTTCAGATTGTACTAATTCAGCTACATCTACATATTGCGTAGACACACCAACCTTATCGCCCTGTGCTTGTACGATTTTTCCGTATAGTTCAGGGTTTTCTTTTGCAATCTTATTTGTAGCACTATCTTTACGGACATTATCCATAATAACTGCACCATTGCGGTTTTGTTCTGCGATGATTGCTGCTTGTTGTTGTTCAGGTGTTAGCTTTTGGAAATCTCGAAAAGCCTTTGCAGTACGCACACCACCTACCGCACCACCAATAGCACCAAAGCCAATTACCGCTGGCAACGCTTGTTTCATAGCATCAAGTGAACCTATAGCAATATCACCTACGCTATAATAGCCCTCTAAGTCATTATCTTTGCGTGTAAGGTTATGTTGTACCTTTTCATTTACATCTTGCAAACCCTCTTCAAAGAGTTCAGGTACATCAGCTTTAATAGAGTTTTTAGCCATCTGTGCAACAGTTGTACCAATACCTCTATCAAAGGTTGCTGCAACATCAGTAGTACCATTTGTAATTATTTTTGCCAATGCTGATTTAGGCGCAACATTTGTTATGCCTTTACCGATAGCTTTAGTGGCTGCAAACTCAATGCCAGCATCAATAGCTGCATATGACATAGCATACTTTCTAGCCTCTTCATTAGAATATACTTGATTGCCGTTTGCATCTCGTTTTTGAATGAGTTCAAGGTATTTGTTACCAAATGACATTTGATACATCTGTTCAGCCATACCAACTTGAACACCAGTACTCAAACCAGCTAATGCAGCTGGAATAGCACCAGCACCACCAGCTGGAGCAGTAGCAATAGCACCAGTTGCTGCACCTAATGCCATACCCTCTGCAGCACGATTAGAACCCATGATAGCGTGTGCAGCCATCATGTACGCTTGACTAGCAGTTGCACCAGCTACTGTTTCCAATACATCGTACTCATCCGCTTTACGATATTTAGATAGATTAGATTGTAATCGTTCTACTTCATCGTTAAGTTCTTGAATACGTTTAGGGTCAGTAGCGGTTGATAGTTCCATACCAACTTTACCTAATTTGATTTGGTCATTAATCGCCCATGTGCTTTGTTGGATGCTATCCCATACACCATACGTATCTTTTACAGATTGTAGATTTTGAAGAGTAGTGATCGCCTCTGCGGAGTTTTTATAATTGATACCAACTAATTCAGGGTACAATTCATACACTTCATTAATAGTTTTACCTCTATTGATTTGTGCTGCCGCTGCCTCTGCTCGTCTGATACCATCTTGACCGCTTGCCATGATAAGGTCAGGACTAATACCTAGTGCCTCACCACTATCATATGCTGATTGCGCCCAGTCCGCTTTATTCCACAAATAGATTTGCTCTGCACGATGCATTACAGGTTGTAAGATTTCACCAGCTTTATTTACAAAGTTTTCGCTTTGTTGCGGTGTAACATCAGTTTGTGTTAATGCGTTCATAGCATTCATATCAACTGTAGCGGTTGATGGGTCTTTTGTTAGCCAATCACTTACACCACTAGCTGCATTGCTAATAGCTTTACCATATGAATTGTCTGTTACTTCTTGTTGAACACCGCCCTCAAATTTTACGTTTGCGTGTGATCTAACACTAAACGTACCATTTGTCGCTTGTTCAGGTGTAATCTTATAATCACTCATTATTGTCCTAACCTTTCAGCTAATTCTGCTGGTGTTATGGTGTATTCCTCGCCTCTAGCATCTTTGTACACATAATATGGTTGTCCATCTGCACCAGTTGTGTTATACAAACCATACATACCTTGTGATGCTAGTTGTGCGTTCGTGTAAGATACTGCAGCGCCTTTACCACCAAATGTGTTTGCTAACTTACCTACACCCCAATATTTACCAGTTTCAGTTGATGCGATTGTTTGTTCTGCCACCGCATCAGCACCCCATTGTGCCATTTGTGCTGGCGATGGGTCATATCCGTTTTTCTCCCTAAACTCTTGTACTTTAGGATAAACTGCAGTTGATACCCCTTGCCATTCAACACCATCTATTTTTCTACCAGCTAAGTTTTCTATGCTACTTTTCATTCCAGCCATATCAGGGGAATACTTCCCAGTACCATTTGAATATTCATCAAATTCATGGTTAATATCCGCTAATTGTGGAGCGGTAAAATACACACCCATTTCTCCTAGGTAACTATTTAAATCACCCATAGATTTGAATTGTCCATTAGCGATTGCAGCTTTAACCGCCAATACGTTTACCGATTTAGCTTGCAATGCTTTTGCAGCTGCTTTGTTTACAGATATTTGTGCTTGGTTTAACTGACCTTGCATTGCTCGTTGATATTCAGGATGTGTTTCCGCATAATCTTGTCGCATCTTCAATACTTCAACATCCGTTGCACCATTCTTAACCGCTGCTGCTACACGTTGCTCAATCTCTACTTTTTGGTTTTCAAGTATTTGTGCTTTACGTTTAGCCATCACTTGTAATCGTGTTGCTACGTTTCGTTGGATCATATCTTTTCGTTTTTGTGCCTCGGCTGGTGTTTCTTCTCTTGCTTGACCGCCGCCAATCTCTGCTAATGTATTTACAACATATTGACGAATACTAGGATATTCATTCCCATTGCTATATTGAGGTTTATCCCAACCATCACCGCCACTACCTTTTACATGTGCTTTCGCACCATCTTTTACCCATTGTTCAGCAGTACTTTCCCCTGCGTACCAAGCGACTGCAGCCCCCTCTACACCATACTTATCTATATATTCACTTAATTTATAAGTAGCGACTTTACGTTGTGCTTCAGGGTCTGAAATATCAGCACCAGGAATTCCAGCCTCTTTACTCCATTCAGGCCAATTTTCAGGCATTATCTGGTATCGACCATATGCACCACTATCCCCATTTACTGCATGATCATTATTGCTACTTTCATTTGCCGAAACAGCTTTAATGAACATCTCTTTTGTGATAGTTCCAGTAGTGCCAGCAACTTTACCAAAACCATCATCATATAGTTTGTTGGTTACTTTAGTTAGTAAGTCAGGGTCATTAGGGTCAAACTCACCAATAACACCATCAATCTTACTATCATCTGATGTAGCCAATACCATTGATGCATTACGCACCTTTTGACGATAACCCATGATTTTTTCTTCATCGATTAAGCCTGACATAGCAACTTGATTGATAATCTTGTTAGCGCCATCTAAATCATCATCAGCCATTTTCTTTTCAATCATGGTTGTAGCAATGTTTTGTTGTGCTTTTTTAACTTGTAAACGGATAGTATTATCATCATACCCAAGATTAGATAATTGTGCTGCTACACTACCGCTTACTTGTTTCATGGCATCATCGAATGCATCAGGACTAGCATTTACCACCGCATTATTAGATATGTTTTGTACATTCATATCTAGTGCTTTCATAGCACTATCTTCAAATTGACCTCGTACAAACTTATTGATTGTGTTTGTTGTATTGGTCATATCATTATCTGCAACTTTATTAAAAGCATTAACCGCATCATTGAATTTAAAGCCATACTTCTCGGATATAACTTGCCTTGCCCTTTTCTCTTGGTTTTGATAATCAAGCGGAATAGTCAAAGCATTTTCGCCCTTTCGGTTCATAGCGCCATTATCAGGGTTGTATAGCCAATCATTCATCATAGCATTATATTCATTTGTTGCATTTACAACATCGGTCATTTCTTTTTGCTTTTGTATAGTCAACATTGTGTTGCCTAAATCACCAATAGCTTTTGTGAGGTTATCCATGCCTTGTGTGTTGCCACCATAAGCCATTTCGTTTACATTAGCCTGCACACCGCCATTAACTGTGTTTAAGCGTTGGTTGCCATCATAGCCTATTAACTTCATTAGATACCCCACCTACTATTTCTAATAGCACCTTTGGTTACGAATTTCATCTTAGGCATACCAGCAGCCTCTAGTGCATCACTAGCTGGTGTGTAGTAGTTATTACCAACACCTGCACTCTTACTTGCATATTGACCTTTTAAACCATAGATACTAGATGCACCACTCAATATCGTACCTAGCATCGCCATTCTAGTTTGTTTCTTAGCGTTGCTTGCTGCTGCTCGTGCGGTGCTTGCCTCGTTGCGGTAGTTCATGCCATTAAGATATTCATTGTAGATACTGTTATTCTTGTTAGTTTCCCAATTCTGAATATCCTTGTTGTATTCGTCATAGCTACTAGCCATCAACTGTAATGGTGTACCAGCCATCATCAAGCCACTAGCACCAGTTTCTGCCGTATTCTGCCCTTGTATAAGTCGCATCTTATCGGACATTTTATCTCGTTCTTGCAAGGCTTGGTCTGCTATTTGTTCTTGCTTACGATCACTAATACGTGCGTTAGCCTCTGCTACCCTGGCTTGTTGATTGTACATAGCAGCTTGTGCCTTACCTTGTTGGTGTTGAGTAAACAACGTACCAACCATACTCGCTGCCGTTAATGCAATAGGGTTACACATTCGCATCCCCCTTTCTCAATGTGAATAAAACCATATCCCCATCGTTAATATCGTAATGAATAACCGCACCTAATGACTTTAGCCATCGAATGGTGCGGTAATTTTCTTTGTGTATGTAATTAAAAAGTACTTCCCTAGTTTGTAGCCATTCCCCAATGATATTTCTACTAACTTTTATAAATTGCTTTTGCAATGTCAAACTACGTTCAAAATCTTTACTCCCCAAAAAGTAAATGCAATGCATACCATTTAATGATGTGTTCGATACCCCATACACACATAATGGCTTGTCATTATCAATAACAATACGACTTTGATAATCTTCCCCAAGAATATCGTTCACAAAGTCATTTTCTCCATAGTTTGAATTTTTTCGATTGATATATTTGACCTCTAAGGCATCTATCGAACGTAAGTTGATGTATAACTCACGAATTAAGGAAATGTGCTTAGAGGGGCAAATATTACATTCCATGAACATTTGGGAAACCACCGCCAATTTCTACCTCTCTTGTAACCGCTAATAGGTTAAATGGGAAAGGTTTTGAGTGTTTTATACAGATTTCTGTATTAGTATTAACGCTAGTTGCTATCTTAGGTAGTACTATTACAGTATCACCAGTAAATAGCGATTTAGGTTTTAAGATTAAATCATCTACATCATCAAATGTTTTACCAACACTACCACCATACGAACGATATAAACGCAACGCAACTCGTGTTATAGTTACCAATCTGCATTGTAGTGTGCCATCGTTTATTTGTTGCTCTACGCTAGGTATTTTGATTTTAGTAGTGTATGGCAAACCAGCAGTAATTACATTTGCTTTACCATCCAGTTTAATAACCCCAGTTGGTGGTACTACCCTAGATGGCATCTGTTGTCCATCAACTACTATATCTACCATTTGCCCTACTAGATGAGGTGCGTTGATGTAATCAGTCTTAATTGAATTAGCGACTTTAACATAGCAATCTAGGAACACATCGGAGTTATCTTCTGTGTACAACGGAATACTACGTTCAATACATTTCACATTCTTATTATTAATCACACGATCTACTACAAAATAGATTGTGTCTTGTTCACCCTCTGCCACACTTTCAACATATCGGTATTTACCATTAGTAACAAAGTGCGACCAACCATATACCTTTTGTTCAGGTATGTAGGTTAAGCAATTCAACTGTCCATCATCTCGAACGTAGTAAATAATACTGTCAGGGTCTTGTGCATAAGCACTTGTAACCGCCACATGACCTTTAACTAACGTTTTAACAAATAGTGTTAAGTCTTGCCCTGTGTAGTTGTCGCTCTCGTAAGAGTAACCCATATCACGAACAGTACCGCCACGCTCTTGAACGAACACACATCTATTACCGATAAACTGTGGTTCGCACTTTAACGCACCACGTTGTGTTTGTGTTTTAAGGTAACAGTTAGTAGGTGTAATAGTCTTGCTCCCATCTACTATCCACTCATTACCACTTGTTAGAACGATTAAGTCATTAGCTGGTACAAGGTGTCTGATTTCATACATCTTGCGGTTGATTACTGGTAGTGTAATTGCGCTATCATCTGTGATTGTACCGCCTACTTTTTCAACACCAAAGTTAGGATAATCACCAGTTCGACTAAACCAAATATAGTTAGGCTTACTATCAGTAGCAGCAACTACAAATCGGTCTTGATAGAATGTGCATAACTTCGGATAACCTCTACCCCTATTCCAACTGCCTAACTTCCATTGATGGCTTGGCTCACCCTCTTTAATACCATTCAGAACATTAACCTTTGCGTTCTTAGCATCGGTTACGCTTTTAATCTCAACGATGCCATATTGAGTGAATGGCATGATAGATAAGTCGCAATTAACAGAACCACCTTTAATATCCGATACATATTTAAGCCTTGCTCCAGCCTCTATCTTACCTGTATCAGTTACGTTGTAGTCATTCTTAGAGGTGTATGTTCTGTAATCTTTCCATGTTTGACCATCGTTGTTAGAAATTTGTAACTTTACAGTACCTTCCCATGTTCCGTGTGTTGTGAATTTCCATGATAGTTCTGTATCAGTACTATATGCTCCAACGTTGTAATTGATATTATTATAGGTCTTTTCGACTGTTTGACCTTGCATATATCGTCTTACTTTTTTCTCCACAACTTCGCCAGCGGACTTAGTGTGTACCGCTTCTACATAGTATGCAATCTGAATTACACTACCAACCATATCTTGCGTGAAAAGGTCTTTTGTAGATGTGATCGTATCACCATTAACAGTTAATGTGTGTCCATTATCCGTGTTGATTTCATCATAAGGTTGTTCAGTCAGTTTGTATGCACTCAACCGCCAGTCAGTATCACTATATCGTGATAGCGTTTGAATAGGGTACTTACCACTACAAATGAACATTACATCGCCACTTTGGATGCAGTTTAATTCGCCTACAACGTCCGCCTCAAATGGTGTCGCTACTTCAACATTTGTATACACACCATTTCGCCACACCCTAACATATCTATCACCAAATTCAAGCATGAATGATTGGTTCTTATTGGTGGTAAATTCAAACAGTCTAACAGGTTTATCATTGTGTTTAGCATATCCGATAAACTGTGAACCTTGCCTACGTGCCACCGCTCCATAAGGTCTAATGACTGCATTTTCAGCAAGTAGTAATGCACTTTTATATTGCTCTAAGTCAAATCGACTTGATACATCAGGAGATACCTCGCCTGTAGTAAATGCTACTTGTCCGATATACATAGGTTGCATATCACCAACTCCTTGCTTTCAAATAGCTAGATACATAAGGCATATCTAATCTACGTTCTTTTGCACTCATAGATTTTGCCTCTTGTAATGCTGCTTGATACAGTTTGTACGATTGGTCGAATAAACCGCTATTGCCTGTTAGTGGCATCGCTAAATCAGATGCCATCTTACACACCAACGCTTTAACGAATATAGGGTTCATTACATCAGCATCGGTAATATCGTACACATAATCAATGTGCATCAATGGTACATCAGATACGATGTACTTTGTATTGTTATCAGTTAGATATACATCATATTCACGTTGCTTTTCCGCTCGGTATCTATCGCCCTGTGGAATAACCGCAAGGATGCGAACACACTTTTCAGGATATGCATATACATAACCCCAACCATCAATCTTATGTTCGGATAATACTGCACGTTCACGCTTACGTGCAAAGTTCCACTCAAACTGCTCTAACAATACTCTACGTGTTAGATCATAATGCAATCTACATTGTCTAGCAGGTTCTGTTTCTTCCGTCATGGAACGTATTCGACCAGCATTGATAAGCGATAATGCTTGATTACAAATATCAGTAGGTGTCATATTTCCACCTTTCTATAAAAAAAGAGGGATGCATAAGCACCCCTCGTTCAATTATTCAGCAGTTTCTTCCGCTTTCTTACCACGTTTCTTTGGTGTAGGTTCTGCCTCTTCGACTTCCTCTACTTCTGCGACTTCTTCTGCACCAACAGTTTCAAACAAATCTTTGAAGTAGTCTTTATCGTATTCAGCTACTTCTTCTTTTGTAAATTCAACTGTTGTTCCCTCTTCAATTAAACCCTTTGTATTGTGATACAAAGTTACTTTTGCAATATATTCCATGTTAGCCACCTTATTTAATATTAATGCCACTTGTTAAGAATGCGGAGATTTGACCGCCAGTCATATTATTAGCGTTTACTTTGATGTATTTCTTAGCACCATTAGCTAAACGCACTTTGTATTCTGTACCAGCTGGAGCATTAGCAGCCATAGTAATGCCATGCAATAATACCGCATTAGCCATGTTTTCAGTATCAGAAGTGTAAACGTTAAACAAAGGTGTACCTGTTACTGTTTTATCAATGCGAATTACAAGGAATAAGTTAGGGTCAGCATCGCCACCATTACCATTCATCACTACATCGGAGTTAGTGTTTGTTGTAATGTCTTTTTTGAAAAAGAATGTATTTTGAGTATCAATAATCATATATATTTATCCCCCTATTAATTAAGCAGTAACTCGTGCTTCTGTGGAAAGCAATGCATCGATTTTACGTACTGGAATACCATTAGCACGTGTAACCATTTTGCCCATTTCCATATCTTCTGTGATTGTAGAACCATGTACTTTATTCTTTTGTAAACGTAAGAATGTGCGCAACTCTTGGTTCATGTACCATACTGGACGGCAGCCTGTAAGAGATTGCATTCTTTCTTCTGCACGGATCATCAAATTAATCAAATTAGGACCTGCGGAAATATCTTCCTTAATGGATTTCATATCGATATTTGCGATACGTACAACATAGCGCCAATCACGAACACACAAACCGATGTTTTGTTCAAAGTGAGTGCGATATGCCTCGAATAAAGAGCCATCAGGCTTAGTGATTGTTGTTTTACCTTTATCTTCTTGTTGCAAGCCAGCCTCTGTACCACGTGGATAGATACCATGTACAGTAAGAGGGCCCCAACCTACAAGCCACATAGATGCAAGGTTTGCAGTACCGCCAGCATCGATAATGTTTTTAGCACTATCAGCTTTCTTAGGGTCTAATGTATTAAAACGTGCGGATAAGCCAACAAACTTTTCAGGAGTGCTTTCATCACCATAGAAAAGTGTACGTGCGATTTCTTGACCCATAGCCTCAACGAATGCAGCATCTTCTGTAGCACGGAACGCTACAGGGTCATTAGACAACTTAACCAACTTAGCATCTACTTCGGAGTAAGCCTCTAGCATACCGCAAGTGTCGGTAATTTGTTTTGTAGTAGATTTGCTAGGTTGTACACCGCCATAAAGCATGCGCCATGTAGCATCAGGCAAGCCAGTACGTACTGTTGTTTTGTTAGATGTACCATCATTACATTCAATCATTGTCATATCTTGAATGATTTCGTTAGATTGGTTTAATTGTTCGATGATTTGTGCGATTTTTCCGTTAGGATCCATACGCTTTTGCAAATCAATTAAAGTAGGGTTTTGTGTTCCGATTGTAGCCATAAATTATTTTCTCCTTTTATTTGAACATACTCGGATATAAGTTTCTTCTGATTGCATCTTCTGACTGTGTACCACCAGTTGGTTGACCGCCACCTGCATTGTTATCTTCTGCAGCCATATCAGCGATTTTCCCAAACATTTGGATAACTTCAATACGATTACCTAAGCCGTTTTCAGCTAAAATTTCACGAATGTTAGGAATTGTTTTTTCGATTAACTCCATACCGGTCGCTGCCTTTTGTACAGTTGCATCATATTTACTTCCCAACACCTCTTCTGTGTGTTTTTTGTACCCCTCATACTGTTCAATCAAAGCCTCTTGCCTTTTCGTTTCATAAGCAGTTACAAGGTCAGTAGCGTACTTGTTACCAAACTTAGCCATCTCGACTGCTTGGTCTTGCGTAGCACCTACGCTATTGAGTAGCTTAGAAAAGTCAGCTGCGATTGTTTGGTCTACTTCGCCACTATCAAAGGCTTGTGTAAAGTCATACACAGTAGGTTCTGTAGGTGGTTCTTGGTTGCCGCTTGTGTCAGCACTACCACCGCCTAAGATTGTGTCTTGGGTATTCGTGTTAGCATCCGTAGTAGGTGTACTACTATCTGCACTCGTTGTGTTATCATTCGTGCCTTGCGTTAAATCTTCTGCCATAGTCATTCACCTTTTTCCTCTAAATTTTTAAATAATTTTTGTTGATTGATATATTCCAGTTGTGCTTGGTGGTATTTGAGTACCCCCTCAACACCATCACCGATAGCGCCAAGCATTTGCATATACTTTAGACCTACACTTCTTTTACCCTCATTGAAAAAGGTTTCTGAATTGCCAGTAAACGAACGCTTTAGAATGTCCGTATTGTCTAAAAGCCTACAAAAAAACCACCTACCTAGTTCTGTACTAAGTACGTGGTTAAGTGCATCAATATCACGATCACGAATATAATCTTGTTTAGTTTTCATCTACACCCCCATACCCATTAACTGTTGCATAACTGGGTTTCCGTCATTGGCTGCCTCTGTTGCTTGTTTAGCAGCACCAGCCATTTGAGGTGCTAGTTGTGCCATTTGCATTGCTTGTGCTTGTTCCTCTTGCTCTTGTTGTGCTTGTTGTTGTTGTTCCATGATTTTTTGATAATCATCATTGGAACGGATAACCCTAGCCGGTACACCAAGGTTTACACCATAAATGTCCGCCGCCTCTTCAAAGTTAAACTTTTGAACGATGTTAGCATTGCCCTGTGCTAACGACATTATGAAAGCATAGTACTGTTCGATATTCACCAATGAAGACATTTTCTGTGCTTGTGCTAGTGGTGAAATGTATTCAATCTTAACATCCATACCATTTAGCATTTCAGCAGTCTGTTCATCGATTGGTGGAAATATTCCAGCCCTATCTAAGATGCCATAAGTACGTTCAATGATTGGGTTTAAAAACTCACTTTGTAAGCGTTCAACTACAGGGCCTAACTGTTGCATCTTTTCTTGTGTACGCTCCATAACCTCACGTGCGGTCATTTGTCCGCTATCGATGTTATCAAGCATCAAGAATAGGTCAGCACTATAAGCACGTTTAATGCTTTCAGATACGAATTGTATCTTCGCTTGTACATTTGCAACATCAATTCCTACATTGAATATCGGTTCAACCTTACCGCCTGTATCTACTTCCGTTACACCGCCCGGAAATAGATTTACACTACCAATCACATCTGATGTAGCACTCATAGGTGGTTTAATACCTAATTCAATAGCCGTTACTAAGTCTTTTTCAAGCAGTTGTAACATTTGTGCATCTGATTGTGCGAACCATGCACACCCTTTACCATAGCCACTTAGATCATGTGTGGTGTGTCTTGCAATAGGAATAGACCATTCCTCAAAGCCACTATGTCTTAGTACCTCATCGGAGTTACTCCCCTCTATCCAATAAATGGATGAGTAAGGCATATTCTTATTACCTAATTTTCCATTGCGGTCTTTATTAGGTGTTACCAACCAACACACAACATGAGTTGTTGCATTACCTTTGCCATCGTCATATTCACGTTTTACTTGTTCGGTGCAAGCATCATAGCCAAACTCTTCAACAAGCTGGTCTGCAGTCATGCGGTATTTTCTACCAAAGGTGTTTACCTCACCATTACTGCCACACTCTAATGCATATGTTCCGATTGGATAAGATGTGAACCTTACACCAAATTTAGGGTCAGGCATGATTGACATAGGCGCTTGTCCAAATGGTAATTCCATATAGGCTTGATGCACTACGTTATAGAAATTAGATTTAGCAAATACTGCGTACAAAATCTCTTCACGTTCATCTAATACCTTACTAACATCACTATTAGCTGCTATGTCAGTATTTTCTAATGTCAGCTTGAACCACTTTCTACTAGGTGGTGTCATGCCACTCATTACACCTGATGCGAATATTTGGCAACTTTCCCAAGCCACACCATTATTAATCTTATCGGTGTAGACTTTCGATTGGTCTTGTTCATCATCAAACAGTCCAAGGAAAGGTAGTTGATAATCTCGAATATCTTTCCACTTAGCGACGTACTTTTGACGATTGTTGAACATAGCATTAAACTTTGCCTTAACTTTCGTGTAATCACGTTTCTTAGGCATCGCATTTGTCGGTTGTCTAGCAAGCGTTGATAGGATAGTTCCTTGCATCATTAACCCCCTAATGTGTTCTTAGTGCCAGTTGTTGCCGTGGAAAGAATTGTACTTTCATAACCACGTTTGCCCTTACGCTTTTTAGCATACCAATCTTCACCAGTCATTGTAGTTGCATCATCTGTTTGTACAGTTGGTGCAGGTGCTGGCATTGGTGTATCAGGCATCTTATTTTTCATGCACATTTAATCACCCCTTATCGTTTAAATGGATCATACTCTGTGTTAGCATGAACCCTACTCCCTACATTCACTTTTTTATTGACCCTGAACGCAAAGGTCAAGGCTAATGCATCGCCTTTATTTGGAGATGGTAAGCCACGTTCTTTCATATCCTTTTTGCTTTCTAACTGTATTCGTCCATTCTTATCGATGATAGCCTCAGGACTTGTTATATCATCGTATAGACCTTGGTCATTAGGTGGAATAGAACCGCCCTCTTTTAACCATTCTTTCATTTCGCCCCACATATACGCACGCATATTCAAGTACATATCATTAGGTGCTTTACCACCAAAGGCAACTAACCGCCATTTTCTACCCATTGATTTTCCGATGCTGTATATACCAGTTCCGTAGCCTTGGTCGATAAATACTGCATCAGCTTTATATTCATCTTCAAATTGGGCAATGAGGTTAGCCATTCGCATATCATCATCATTCTTTTCAATAGTTGCCAAGCATTTCATGGAATAGCCATTACGCATTACGATTTCCAATGTATCACCGCCAGTCCACGCAGGGTCTACACCGATTATCACAGGCAGGTTGTTAAACTCACCAACTCTGTATACTCTCTTCTGTGCTTCATCTGCTATTTCTGCGGATATAAACTGTGTATCAGATGCACTAGGGAACAAACCTCTAACACGAACCTTTACAAAGTCGCTATCCTCACCATGAATATCAACCCATTCTTGCAGCTTAGCTTTGTTTGAGATTTTAACAGTCCTACTATCAATCTGATATGTAGTCCAGTAGTTACGATGCTTTCTAAAACATTCTCTAAACCTACCACTATTACGTGTAGGGTTACCAAACACACACCATATAATTTCCGTTTCCTTATCTGTTAAAGCACCCTCTGTTACTTCCCATATCTTATCGGAAATTGCTGATGCTTCATCAAATATGATAAGTATTCTGTTACCTTGATTGTGTAAGCCTGCGAATGCCTCTGGGTTACTTTCACTCCACGGAATAGCATCTATTCGCCATGTCTTTTCATACTGTTTATCAGCACTAAATAAAGCCGTAGCGGTATATGTGAATAATTCTTTACCTATGAATAGGTTGTACCATTTATTCAACTCAGCCCAAGTCTTAGACTTTAACTGTGTATCAGTATTAGCAGTTACAACTCCACGTGTATTCTCATGTGTAGCAATAGCAAACAATATCAACAATGAAGAAAAGGCTGACTTACCAATACCATGACCTGATGCAACGGCAATTTGTATTGCTTTGGCCAATGATTTGCCCTTGCGTAGTTCCTCACCTATTTTCTTGAAAGTCTTAACTTGCCATTCATCAGGCCCATCAAAGTTTTCAAGCGGTGTTCCTTTTTCTCCCCAAGGAAAAGCAAAATAAACAAAGCCTAATGGATCATGCGTAAACGAACCCAACGCATCAATCAGTTGTGCCTTGTTGTACTTCATCGGATTTCACCCTTGCTTGTTTCATCCTATCGGATATATCAATCTCTATTTCTGCATCAAGTTTTACTTTGTCAGTAAATAGCATATGCCGTTTTCCTAAGAGTTCCGCTGCTTTCGTTCTATCTGCAACAGATACATCTAAACCAAATGCATCTTTTTCTTCGCCACACATAACCCTAGTTAGATATTCCAATACTTCATCAGCCGTTGCGATTGTATTTTTACTACGCTCGTTCATGACTGCGTCTATATATTGGCGCACCTTAGGTTTTCTTAGCATCTTACTTCCTGTTACACTTGCACTATTTTCTGCATATCCAGCCTTAATAGCACTCTGTGTTGCATTGGTAGTCTTGATATACTCATCTGCAAATATACGTTCTTTTTCTGTTAAGGTGTTAGCATCTGCCATATATCAATCACCACCTTTATATGTCTTAACTAAAAAAAGTAACACCTCGTGTTGCTTGGTGCTACTGTACTCACTTTCTTTTTTATAAAGTTGTTTCGCTTTAAATGTCTTACCCTTTTTGTACTTGTGAGGGAATGTTAGTTTGTACTCTTCCTCGTTGTACATTCTACTGACAATATATATCTTGCAAGGCTTATCGTATTTGCTCCATGATTGCCTTACATCGACTACATATCGCCTACCATTCATCTGTAATGCTTTAAGTAGTTTCTTTATCGTTGGTTGATAATTCACATCCAACACCACACAATACCGATTAAGATTAGTACTGCACATACGATAGCTAAACCATCGATGAGTGTAATCATTGTATCGCCACGATGTTCATAAGCATATTTAGCTTTAGCCTGTAGGTTTTTATTGTTCAAGTCCTTAGCTGCTTGTTTGAATAGTTTTCTATCTTCAATGAATTGTTTGATTGCTTTAATCATTTCAGCACTTCGCCACCTTTCCTTTTTAATTTCCCATGTGATCGCACACATAAGCCGTGATTACATTTACTAGCACCACCATATGTTATGTATGTTTGGCACAAGCCGTCATACTCTATTGTCTTAGCGGTACATATGCCATTCTTATTGTTAAGGCATTTCTTTTTACAACACAAAACATCAGTCATAATCTCCCCTTTATGATATGTTTATGCAAGAAATGGAGTATATCACCGTGGATATACCCCATTTTGTGATAAGTTTATTCATTTACACTATGTTAATTATTCAAAACCGAAGTTATACCCTCGGACTTTTGCCGATGTAACCACACAGGAATTAGCGTTCCTTCTAAAACTCTGTATCATGGGTTAGTTCCTAGGAAACCAATATAACTTCAGTTTTCAGTAATTACTCAAAATCAAACACGCTGCAATAGATATGACATGGAAACAATTTGGGTTAGTTTGGTCTAAAACCTTTACGTAAAAAATGCAGCATGTTCAATTTTCAATAATCAATCACACACTCAATACCAACAACTAACATTTTGATGGATCGTAATCGTGTTAGGTTAAGTAACAACAAGAATATGAATAAGTTTCTTTTGGAGGCTTCTAGTTGTCAGTATTCAATGTGTATAACCAATTAGGGCAGGTTCATATCTTTAAGGTTAATAATGTATAAGCTATATATTGTGAGGATATTCGACCCACCCTTATCAGTTAGCAGTAAATTTACATATAAACTTTTTGTCTTAACACATACTTCAAATTGAAATTAGAAAAAAGTATAGTGTTTCACTCACCAAATCAAATATGGTTGCGCTGCTACTCTGCGACCGTTAGCGCTATACGTTCCATTTCGCCCATATACAACAAAGGCGCACTCTTATTTGGGTGCGCTTGTTGTTGTGTTTTGATTTGTCCTAAGGAAAGAGTGAGTAGTAGTCGCTTATTGGCAACTTCTACATATATATTATACCTAATAGCAAACTATAGGTACACGGACAATCACGGACATTTGCGGACATTATAGGACAAGTTTTTGTCCAAACTCCAATAATGCTTTCTGTTTGTATCTCTTCGCTTGTTTTGTTGAGTAACACCCAATCATTTTGTATGCATCCTCGGTTGTATTGTTAAGTACAAATTCATAACGTAGGATAATTGCACCCAGCTTTTCATCTAGTGCATCAATTCTATTGATCGCATCGCATTTCAATTTAGATAACTCATCAATACGTTTATCACGTTCTGCGACTGTGTCCATAAATCTTGATACACTAACCTCTAACCCTTGTGGAGTACCGCCACCTGTAACCCTATCCTTACTGTAATCAATCGCACCTATAGATGTAAGGTTCGCTCTTAACTGGTTGATTTCTTCCTTGATAGATGCAATTTGCACATCTACTAACTTTACTGGTTGTAGATACTCAACCGCTTTTTCTATTAGTTGCTTTTCGTCTAGTTCACCCAAACACTTCACCTCACTCTTTAAAGCCACCATTTATAGCTATCAAATACACCAATACACACCACGCTACAAAGATAATTGCATTTGCCCATCCATCTTTAGTGTTACCCATTGCAATTAACAAGCAAAAGAATAAAAAGTACATCATGTATTTATACCTCTGCTAGTTTTGCGTAATTCCAATGTCCAATTGAAAATTCACCAGTAGCAGTCCACGATGTTTTCCCATTTAGCCAACCATATACATTTCCATCTTCGTATCTCGCAAAATATCTTTTAATCCATTCTTTATTATCGTTACTTACTAATACAGGTGTATCAACTGCTACTTTCGACCAGTCAATAATTCCTAATTCTTCTCCAATGCTTATGCATTCGTTGCGGTTTAATTTAGGCAATATACTTTTAAAAGCTGATACACCCATTGCCTTTTCACAACTACTTATCCGTACTTCATCCACACCATCAAACATTAATGGCTTTTCATTTGTTAGGTATATGTTATCGTAATTATCCGCAACAATATATCTCCATCCAGCCTCATGTAGTTTTTTAAATAACCACTCTCTACCTTGTTCATCTGTGATCATACTGTACCCACGCTCCTCTATCCTCATCCCATTTAAATCCAACTACATCATATAGTTCAAAATCATCAATGGTTTCTCTTACCTTACCGATATAGAACACTTCCTCTTCACTCTCTACCGCAAGTTGGCATAAGAAATCAAATGCATCTTGATAACTTTGAGGTGCTATGTAAAAGTCTGAGTTATTAACATAACCGCTATAACTTATCATCTAACAACATACCTCTCTGACATAGAGTTATAGATTTGATGCTTTATTTTAAGAGTAACCTTTTCAACAAAGAAATCTAATCTAAAACATTGTTCAATCTCAAATACAGTTGATAGTTCTGTAATAGTTAAACCAGAAAACTCATATATGATTTTTACACTACCATCATTAACTTCAATTTTAGGTTTGATTATCATATCAGCTATAACTATTGTTAATGCACTAGCTAATAAATCAAAATTCACTCTTCTCATTTCTTATAACCCTATCTTTATACACTTAATTCCCTTTTCAACTATGTAGTCCATTAGTTTCACAAGTTTTTCGTACTCTTTATCTGTGAGTCGTCCTATACGATAAGCATCATATACTTTATTACTTATCTCAATTAAACTTTTAAAACTATAAGCTGATAGTATATATTCCCTCGTCTTTCTATAAAAAGCACTCATACTCACCTCTTATGATAGGGCGGATATTTCACCGCCCATATCCTTTATAAACTATTTACCAGCTTTTAATTCTTCCACTTCCGCTACTAACTTAGTAACCAATGTTTCAAGTTCTTTGATTTTTCCTTTGTGGTTGAGTTCATATTCAGAACCTTTACCCAATCGGAAGTTCACACTAGCATTTACCATTTTTTCGCTACCCAACGTACCACCTACGCTAAACATAACGTGTTCATTTGGAGCATAAAAACCGCCTAATGCTACTGCACTATGACCTTTGTAATGACCTACACCAACGGAGAATGTCATTTTATCGTCTTTGTTATAGCCTAGGTAATGAAGTGAGGATAATGCTGCATTCGCTGCACCAGCTTTACCGATTTCACGTTCTACATTTCGTGTCATACCACGTTCTAAACTTTCAATTCGGTTTTCATGATTTTCCAACACGTTCGCATGGTCTACCAAAGTTTGTTCGTGAGATTGTAATTGTTGTTCGTGATTGTTAATGATCGTTGCATGATTGTTGATTACTGTTTCATGGTGATTGATTGCATCACGATTTGCCTTAATGTTGCCAGCATTTTCTTGAATAGCTTTAGAATTTGCACCTACACGCTCGTTTGTAGCATTGATAGAGTTAGTAATCGTTGCGTAGTTATTATCGACCTTAGCGGTTAAATTTTTGATGTTGTTTACGTTGCGGTCTACTCGAATGTTTAAACACTTAATATCTTTATCGTGTTTCGCTAACTTAGCACCCATAGATGCGATTTCATCATATGCAGCGTACAACTGACTACCATTGATTGCATCTGTAGATGCTGCATCAACTTGTCCAGCTGCTACATTAGTAATTTGGCGGTTATAGTACTTCACACCACCAAAACCTGCTCTATCTTTAGAACCTACACTCACTACAGATTGAGGGTTTTCCCCAGCGAACACATGGGTTACCCCATTCAATACTACTTGTTTTGTTGGTACTGCATCATCTGTAACGGAATTAGTACCTAGTGCCACGCTGTTACTTTTATCTGCGATTGTATTGTTACCTACTGCGTAAGCATCCCATGCAGTAGCTTTGCCGTGCGTTCCGACTACTGTTGCTCCCTGACCTGCGGTTTCGGAGTTCGCTCCAATTACCACTTGCTCTTGGTTGCTATTTGTTTTGTTGTTGTAACCGATAATGGTAGTTTGGTTAGCACTTACTGTTCCGTTGTTAGAACCGATAACAGTTGTATCATTACCACTAACTTTATTATCTCGACCTAAAACGATTGTGCTTGTACCAGTAACTACTGTATTCACACCTAATGCTGCGGAGTTGTAACCACTAACCACAGGTGCAGTAGTGTTTGGTTCTACTTGACCTACTACCAAACCATTTGCAAATGTGCTACCTGTAACTGCTGCCATAACCATTGTTGCTAATACTAATTTGTTGTTCATGTTAATTTCTCCTTTTATGTTAATTAATTTATTAAACTTATTTACCTGTGCTACCATAACCGCCAGAACCACGTTCTGTTGCGGTTAGTTCATCTACTTCTACTACATCAACCAATTTAATTGGTACGATGATTAATTGTGCGATGCGATCACCTCTAGCAATCGTGTAATCTTTACACGAAACATTTTCATATACGATGCTAATCTCACCTCTATAATCTTCATCGATTATTCCAACGCTATTGGCACATCGTAGCGGTGTTTTACTCATGCTACTTCTAGGTGTCAATAAACCCATATGGTTTTGTGGAATTTCAACCGCCACACCTAATGGAATTTGTCTTTTACTATCCGCTGGTATCGTTACACTAAACGGACAATATAGGTCTAACCCAGCCGATACTTGTGGTAAATCGGAGTTTACTTTCCCCCTTGTTGGCAGTTGTGCATATTCACTAACCAACTTTACTTTCATTTGTTCTCTCAAAACTCCACCCCTAACATAATTAATGCACGTTTTACTGTTTTATAATCTGCACCAACTTGTACACCAATACTTCTTAATGACATTCCAGCTTGATGCATCTTTAACAACGAATTGCCATCCAACTCACTTGCACGTGTATATGTCTTTTGCGGTTTAGTTCCTACCAAACCCAAACAACATAACGCTCTGCCAGCACTTATGTTTCCATACACACACGCTGCTAACGCAAGCCAGTTTAGGTTATTATCAGGAACAAACTCACTCATATTAACTGCCATTCTCGTTACTCCATTCACTTTCCTTATAGATGCGAAAGAAATCATCCGCACTCAACACCACTAACCAAGGCTTATTACTCTTTTTCCAAGCTACTATAGGCATATCGCCATTATCTGCAGCTATTGCATCGTGTTCAGCTTGCTCATATGCTTTACGTACATTCAAGTTTTCAACAAACTTGACTTCTTGATGTACGTTAGGCAGTCCAACACAATCGCTGGCATCACCTGTGTTACCACAATATTGTGCAGTTCTACGGACTTTATCGAACCCATGCGACCTACACACATCTCGCCACATTCGTTCGCCCCTAGCACCTTTTTGTTTGCTATTTATTGGCAATGATCATCACCCCTCACTCGCAAATTCCATTAAGTTCGTTTGTACTTTTACATCGCTCAACATTTCCTCTTTTGCTTTTGCGTACATTCTTCTGTCAATTTCAAACCCATATGCACTTCTACCAAGTTCCATTGCTGCTCTTAATGTGCTGCCACTACCAGCTACTGGGTCAATTACTACATCACCCTCGTCTGTAAAGATTTCAATCAATCGTTTAAGTACACTTACAGGCTTTTGCGTTGGATGAATGTTAGGAACAATATTCTTGTTATCACGTTTCCATTCAAAGTGATCAAATATCATTTTTTTGTTGTTGTTAAACTTTGGAAGTTTTTCACGATACAAAACTAATGCGTACTCAGTCGCACCAACAATACGCATATTTGCTTTTAAAACTTGCGCGCTATAATTTTTATTGAAAGTAATAGGAATATAATTTTTGAAGCCGTGTTTCTTTGCGTACTCAATCACCATTGGTTGTTGTTGATAACTACAAAAAACTATCATGCATGGTGCTTGTCCACGTTCTTTAGGCTCTTTCTTTAGCAACCGATTACAAAAGTGAAAATACTCTGCAATGTTAAAGTTATAATCAGAATTAAAGAATGCTTTACCAGCTTTTTTGCTTTCGCCATTCTTATTATCGCCGTCTACATACCACATAGGATTACTTGCATAAGCGTTGTTTCCTAGATTGTATGGTATATCTGCAATCACTAACTGTGCTTTAGGTATTCCATATCGTTTAAAGTTTTGGAAATTATCATTAAATAACTCGATTTTCATAATTGTTCTATTTACTTTCTTTCAATCGGAAACTTTCCGTAATAGGCACACCAGCCTCGGTTGGAATGTAAATAATTTGGTCTTTACTGTCTTTCAACGTATCAACCCACAACCAATGGATGTAGGCCTCGTTGCCTTTTAACGATTGACCGATAATTTGATTGGCTTTTGCAGTACCCTCTGCACGTTTTACTTCTGCTTGTGCTAGGCTTTCCGCACTATCTAGTTTTGCTTTAGCCTCTAATACTGCAACTTGTCTATTTTGCTCTGCTCTAGCAAGTTCTGCCTCACCAGCCTTTTGTTGTTGCCATACCATATACATCGGAACACCAAATGCGAAACTCCAAATTACCGCACCAATCATAACCACCACTAATAAAGCTGATACTATCTTATTCATGTTTTTACTCCTTTACATAATCTTCAATACGATAGGTTTTTGTTTCTTGCACTACCCATGATTTGTTCTCGTACCCATGACGTTTTTCCCATGCTTGAAATACTTTTGTTAGTTCTTCGCTTAGTTCGTCCATGTGTTCGTTCTTAACATCTTTCATGTAATCATCTGAATATTCTGCAATTTCATCATCTAAGTTGTAATCAAGCACATTCCAAATCACTCGTTCACCATCTACTTCAGGCACGTAGTAATAAGGATGCCCAACTCTTACCACCTCAACATCACATTCCCCAAAATAACCATGATCACTATCGTATACACCAAACAAATCTTTTTGGTATTCCAAATAATCTTGGATAGCATCTTTAATGCTATTTTGTGGTTCGCCAGCCACTTCGTCCTCACACCAGCAATATTTTGTTTCATCTTTTACCAGCATCGTTACTCATTCCTTACCATGAACGGCTATCACTATATTCATTGAAATAAACATCTGTATTCGTGCGTTTTCTTCTTAAATCAACATTCGTAACATACAGATAATCACCAGCAATAAACACAAAATCATAAGTACCATTAAACTTTTTTCTTCTAGCCACCTCTTTGTACTTAGTGTTTCCACATAATTTTCTTATTGCATTAACTGCATATATTTTTTCAACACTCATACTTCACTCCTCTTAGAATGGAATGTTTTCATCTTGATTTGTGTTTTCGAAACTATCAAAATTGCTAGATGCAGTTTCATCATTCGTTAATGATGTACCTACAAAGTTCGCCACAACTTCTGTTACATATCGTTTTTGTCCATCTTGTGTTTCGTATGAACGTGTTTGAAGTCTACCCTCTACAAACGCTCTATTGCCTTTCCTCAAATTACCAATGCTTTCGCCTAGCTTTCCCCAAGCCACACAGTTGATGAAAGCGGTTTGTTCTTTTGCTTGCCCCTCACTATCTAAGTAAGTATTGCTTGCTGCAACTGTGAAAGTTGCAACTGCCTTTCCACTTTGTGTGTAACGCACTTCAGGATCACGTGCTAAATTACCCATAATTTGTACTGTATTCATTCAATTCTCCTTTATATCTTTTGCTCGATGCACATTGTTCCTTTGTACACCTTGATGATTTCCTCTAGACTTTCAAAGGTTCGTGCATCTGCTTTCATAATCATCTGCATCTGTTGCGTTGCCTCTTCTTGCGTTTCCACATTTAGAGGTATCTCAATAGTGATTACCATCTTTCGTTTTTTACTTAACATTTATCCCTCTTACCAATAACTAAGCTGGTTTAGTTCTGCCTGACAATCATCTACATATACATCGTAGCTAGGGTGAATGTGGCAATCGACTGTTGCCTCATTCCTCATGATTTCAAGTAAGTTTTCAATCTTGGTTCTTGCTTGCGCCTCGTTATTTGCCAGCACTTGAAAGCTAACATTGAATGATACATTCACGCTTACATCAAACTCTTTTACTCTTTCCCTCACGTTTAACCCCCTATTGCCTGTTTCAATAACTCTTTCCCTTTATCAGAAATTTTGCTTTTGTTGATTATTTCTGTTACATCGACTGGTTCTTTTACCACCTCTACCAAGTTACCTGTAGCAGTCATTTCGATTTTCTTTTGCCCTGCATTTAGTAACGCTCGTTCGTGTTCTGCTTTCTCACGTGCTTTAAGTAACAAGTGATTATCCTTAATAGAGTTAGACAATCTCAATCGTTCACGCTCTCTTGTTTCTTGCACTTCATAGTTTTTTACAAACTGCGCCCTACATGATGTTTCGTTGAAGTTATCGCCGTTTTGAGGGTCAAACGATTTCCAAATTGCTTTGGCACATTGCTTTGTCAAACCCTCTAATTCATCTAAACCCTTTTCGTAGCCATATGATCGTGCTACTTGATACACCCTTTCCCATGCATCTTGTGCGGTCGGAAGTTCCTCATGTGCATTTACAAAGGCACTTAATGCGGAACATTCCTCTCTAATTTCTGCAATCGTTGGTAAGAATTTACATCTATCAATCAGATTGCTTATCGCTTGTTCAAGGGTAACTGGGTTTACATTAGATAGTTTTGTTACATACAACATCATTCGTTGCTCTGACATATCAGTAGACCACGCTATCTGTAACATCGATAGTGCTTTCAAAGTCTGTTGTTGGTTGTTCAGTATCTACACCCCCTAACTTATTCATCAAGTTATTAACTACGTTGATTGCATCTTCCTTGCTATTCTTTTTAGAATTAGATTTTCTGTATTCGCTACGCTCCCAAGTCCTAACCGCTGCTTTCCAATCTTTCATGGAGTTCTTCCCTACTTTCCAACCATTACTTTCGTAATAATCAAAGAATTGACTTGCATCGATGTTATTACTACGTTCAATACAATACTGTTCAATTTGAGATAGAGTTGGTTTTTCAAAACGCTTGCGTTTTGTTGTAGTGCTTTTTGCACTACTATGTATCTCTTTCTCTATCTCTATATCTTTCTCTAACTCTATCTCTGGTGTAGATTTCTCCAAGATTTCTTCAAGATTTCTTGATTGAGTTAGTTTCTTTTGTTTACGTTCCTCTGATATTCTTCGGTCATAAAGCCTTTGTCTATCAGCCTCTGTACTACCTTTACCTATGAAGTTCTGAATATCCAACATATAGATAGCACCATTTTCTAGTATTTCTATAAGTCCTAGTTCTTTAAACATAGATAATGCTTGTTTGATAGTACCTACTTGATGCCCTGTTACACTTGCCAGCATTTCTGCGTTGTAAGGAATGCGATCATTAACCACCAGCTTTCCATCATTTTTTAGGCTGCGTAGGTAGAGTTTTAAAAGAATATTGCTATACAAGTAACCATCTTTCATGCTTTCCAATATCTTCAACTCATCACTATCAAAGAAATTATCTTTAAGTCTTAGATAGTAATATTTTTTGTTATCGCTCATAGGCACTATCTACCATAAACGTGATCACAAGCAGTTTCTTTATACTGTGGTTTTACTTCCATAATTTCACCAACACTTACAGGCTTAGCTTTTGGTTGGGTTTGCTTAATCACATCAAGCACATCTTTTAATTCTACGATTTCACCATCATATGATTTATATGTACCTTGCGCTTGTTCTAACTTTTCAATACGTTTTTTTACGTACAATTCAACAACATCAATTCTTTTCATACTCATCTGTCCTCTTTTCTACTTCCTCTAACAAGTGCTTGCGTATCTCTTTTGCGAACACTCCATGTGCTTGATTGTGGCATTGCATACACAAGCAAGCTAGATTTCTCAATTCACTTAAACCACCTTGTGAACGAAACACTATGTGGTGGCATTGTTCCGCCCTGTAGCCACATATAACGCATTGTCCGTTATCACGTTCATAGGCTTGTTTTCTTGTTACTGAATATAGTTTGTTATCCCTTTTCTTTCTGTTGTTCACTCTCCCACCCCTCTATGAGTGATTGAATGTACTCACTAGGTTCTAATTTGATGCCTAGTTGTTCACATTCATCTGTTAGACACTCAATAAGCCTTGCCATTTCTTGTTGGTTATATACTGACGAACCGTGGTAACACATTATGTTGTGATACCATGGAATGCTTTTACATTCGCCAGCATCTTCTGCTATCCATCCCAACCCATGACCTTTCCATATTTGAATATAACGTTCGATTGCATCCTCATGGACTGGTACATATGTGAAATGTCCACAGTCTTTTATTGCTTTGCGGTACACATCCTCTTTTGAGGTGTACCAAGTTTTACTTAATTCTTCCGCTATCTTTTGACATAGAACCCAGCAATATGCATTAGCGTTCATACTGCGTGATTTTGATTTCTTTTTGATTTCAATCACGTATTCTTTTTCTTTATCTAATTTCGCTAGATCATTGTCATGTGGTGCTGGTATTACTACCATTACACCTAGCGGTGAACGTAACAGTTCGATACCTTTTACGCTCCATTTCATCGTTTAGCGTACCTTTGAGCATTAACCCAATTAAACGCTTGTTGATAGTGTTCTTGTGTTAGTTCAGATGGTTTCTTAACCTTTAATGTTTCCGTTACATAATGGACTAAATCATCTTCGCTAATACCACCTTGTGTCGCTCTAGCTTTTAGAGTTTGCCAGTTATACACAGTTTCTTGTGTTTGTTGTACTGGCTTTTTGCTATTGTCCATTGTGTCAGCATCTTTCGTATCATCGATACATAACAACGCATTGAGTGCGTACTTTCTAGCATAAGATGATGTAGCACCTGTAATTTGGCTTTCATCCATACCTTTTTTTGTATCAGGTTCTCTTGCATATGCAGTCGCACTTACAATCTCTCTACCATCAGTAATTTTTGCGGTAGCCTTTACATAGTATCGTTCACCAATTTGTACGATTTCATCATCAATGAGAAGTGCTAAGTTATGTTCTTTCAACAACGGTTTAACACCCTCTAAAATATCTTCACAACTGCGGTAGTTGTATTTACCAAAGGAATTGTATTGTCCTTTAGGTGCTTTCAACTTATGTTGAATATCACCAACCCTTTGATTTAAAACTACTTGGCTATCAGTTATTTTTTCTATGTTTTCCATGTTCCACCTAACCAATCTGTAAGTTCATGTGTTTTTCAATTCTTGCACCAGCTACTTCTTGCTCTGCTTTGATTGCTTTCTTGATTGCCACCTTATCGGCAGTAATTGTTGTTTTTCTAAACTCATCAGGCAATGCATACAAATCATCAATTTCTACTATTTCGCTTTCTTTGTAGTAACATTTGAATTGTCCAACTTTCTTTTCTGTTAGTTGGTTTTCTTTCATGACATGATCAATGTTATTTTTTAATCGTTCCGTCATGTTTTCTAAAGTCTTAGCTTTAGCACTTAGCCGTTTTGACTCATCCTTAAACGCTTGAATATCGCCTTTGATGTTACGGATAAACATTGCAGTATTTTCGATTTTTTCATCGATACTGCAATCTAACATATCCAAAGTATCTTGGATGGCTTGCATATCCTCTTCGGTTTCAGCCACCTCTAACATCGCTTGCAACTCTTTATAATCTTTATTTAGTTCATATAAACTTGGCATTCAAATTCTCCTTGTGATAAAATACAAGCAGAGATATTTCACATATCCTCTACTAAGTCCGTTGAAACTTCTTCTAAAACTTTTCCCAACGGACTTTTTTCTTTTCGTAATACTTAATATCGTCTATCCAATAACCAACTAATACCCAAGTTACAACTCCAAGCATTGTTTGACAGAACCATGTCCACCAATCAATGGTATCTAGTTGTAAACTTCCCATAGCACCAACGGCTATTAACGCTGCAAGCGCCCTAAGCCAATAACACAACTTAATCATTTAAATCTTCTCCTATGATCACTAGCATTTGGCTGGTGATTTTTTTTATTTCACTCTTTAACTTATGATTTTCTTTTCTTAGGCTTTCCACCTCGCTTTGTAGTTTTCTATAACCGATTGCGTTATATTCATCTTCAACACCAGCTAATGCCTCAACCTCTCTTTTGCTAAACTTCACACCGCTTATATTTGGCAGTTGTGTTAGCTTTCCATCATTTCTTAGGTTGTATACAGATGTTGTTGAGATTTGTAACAGTTCGGCTACTTGTTCAACTGTATATACAAGGCTATCCATATCTCATCCCCTTGTGTGAATTTAATTCACTATCTTATTTAAAAAAAATTTCTCTAGTTTCTTTGCTAGATAACTTTAATAGTTCTACTAGCTTTGCAATTTCAGATGCTTTAAACTCTGTATCACCTCTCAACTTCTTATATAAGCCCTCTCTAGTAAGGCTTAGTTCACTTGCAACATAGGATAACTTATATCCTTTATCGTCAATGATTTGTTTTAAGATGTTCATTCTACACCCCCTTTATGTTTTTTTGTTGTGTGAATTTCTTTCACACTCATAATATAACATCATGGTGAATACATGTCAACACTTTTTATTATAAAAGTTGATTTTATTTCACATTACATTTAAAATCATAATAGATAATAGCGTTAAGAGGTGATTTGACATGACACTATACGACAATATAAAAACATTAAGAGAAAACCTGAAAATGTCGCAAGATGAATTAGCGAAAAGAGTTGGATATAAAGATAGAACCAGTATTGCAAAGATTGAAAGCGGTAAAGTAGATTTATCTCAATCTAAAATATTTGCTTTCGCTAAGGCATTAAATACTACACCTGAAGAATTAATGGGTTTGAAATATTATGAAGATCGTGAAGTTTCAGAATATGCACAAGCCGTAAAAGATAACCCTAATCTTAGACTATTATTCGATGCTAGTAAGAATATGTCCAAAGATGATATTGAATTTGTAATAAACACTATTGAAATGTTAAAGAAACGTGAGGGTAAATAATATGGAATTGCTATTATCTGTTATATCTATAGTGGCTTATTTCTTTGGCTATCCTACTATTGCTGGAATTGTAGGTATCATAGCCACTATATTATTTGTATTATTATATTCAAAACAAAACAAACCTTATGGAGTTTTTGTTCCGTGGCTAATCATTTCAATTCTACTAAATGTATTATTTGTTAATTACAAACCCAACTTTATATTAAGTATAGGTATTGTTTCTTCAATGTCTATATGGCTTACTTCTGTTTTAGTTTGGTTGTTCAGTTTAATAACAAGTAAATAATGAGGAATTTTATACACATTCTTTTATGTACAATATCCCCATAAGGGGGTTAAGTATTATGAACATAGTTTTGATTTACACTAAGTTAAGACCTACACAAACTGCGGTATTAAAACTAAACGATGATGGCACTTACACCATTCTCGTTAATAGTGATAAACCTATTGATGTACAACGTAAAGGTATACTACACGAGATAGGTCATATATTAAATGATGATATGTATAGTCATGCTCATATTGATTTAATCGAACGCATGGCACACGCAAGGGAAATAGAGTTTGAGGGTATCAACTTCTACACACATATATTATGAGGTGAATTATGCAATACAATTTCACTATCAGAAAAAAAGATAAAGGTTTTCAAATCATTGTAGCGTACAAAGACGGCTACAAATGGAAACAGAAATCTAAACAGGGTTTCAAAACTAAACGTGAGGCTAAGGAATACGGACACGTTATAGTTAAAGAGTTGGATAAAACTGCACTACTCACCAAAGATACAGAATTAAAAGAATTAACATTCAAGGAATTTGCGGATATGTTCCTTGAAATAAAAAAGGCACACATTGCGCACAGTACTTTGGTTATGTACAATCATGCTATATGTGCTTACAAATCAATTCACGATATGAAATTGTCTGACATTAAACCGCTACACATTCAGAATGTAGTAAATAAAATGGTTACATCGCCTACTACAATTAACACATATTACAAAGTGATTAGTCGGATATTCTACATAGCGATAAACCCATACAAAATAGTTTCAGATAATCCATGTAATGGTGTTAGGTTGCCACGTGTGGAACGTAAGAATATGATCCATACGATAACAGATGAAGATTTAAACCAATTCGCAAAGTATATGCGTGAGAAATATCCACAAGCCTATTATTTCTTACAAATAGCACGATATACTGGCATGAGGTTTAGTGAAGTGTATGGACTAACTTGGAATGATATATCCCTAGAAAATCGCCAAATTCACATCAACAAGCAACTTTCTTTCCGTAAAGGTGCAATTACCTTTGAGAAAACGAAAACCGCCAATTCGGTGCGAATTTTGCCAATTCCACCTATATTAGAAAACATACTTATAGAGTATAAATCACATGAGTTAGAGTTTGAACATGACCTTGTATTAAACCCATACAAAAAGAATGGTGTTAAATGGCAAATCAACACCTATTTAAAACGCTTTGGAGATAACCTATCGGCACATAACCTTAGACATACCTATGCTACAAAGCTATTAGCAAATGGACTAGATGTGAAAACTGTATCATCACTACTTGGTGATACTCCACAAATGGTGATGAAAACCTACGTACACTACAATGAAGAAATGAAAGCAGCAGCATCAAATGCAGTTGCTAATATTTTTAAATAAAATTTTTGACGATTTTTGACGAATTGTACTATTGCACATTAAAAGATGCAGTAAATAAGCACTTTTTTATGATTACAATCTTAACAATCATAAAAGGTTATATCGGTTTAATTTATTTCAAATTTCAAAATACGTTATAATAACCAAAGTTTTATATCGTGGTTTATTAAAACCACTTACACAAAACACAATATTTAAAATTCATTTTTTGACGAATTTTTGACGGCAAATAAAAAAGAGGGTAGCAATTACGCTACCCTCAATTTGTTTATTTATCTAGTTCTACTAAGCGGTGCAATTCACCATTAACAAACCACATTTCACAACGCACGTTGTCTTGGTCTACCAAAGTTGCCATGTATAACCCATCTTGGTTAGGTTGAATATCTTCTGCGAATTGATGTGTTTTTCCCTCAAATGTAAACACTTGTGCCATAATGTTTTCCTTTCAATCAATATATCCCAACTGTCAACTAACAGTTGATTGTTGCAAGCCGTGCAACTCGGAGATAGATTAGATCACCATGCCTTTACTGTATAAAGTACACTACCACCTTTGAATTGTGTTCCCTCAAAATGTCCTAGCATTTCAACTCTACCAGCTTGATAGCCAATCGTTTCATACATCTTTTTATCAATCACAGTAACACCAGCTTTTATTTTATGTTCTTTATTTAGATTAATCTTATATACATCTACTTTTTGCTCATCTGTATTAGCTACTACTGCCGTTCTATCAGATTTTTCTGTGGCCACTTTAGGTAAGTTAGGGTTGCTATGTGCAATATCCTTTTTCACCTTTTCTGCAGCAACTTCAACTGTAGGTGCTTGCGTGTAATAAGTCGCTACTGGTTGAGTTCTTTCCTTAATGGAAATAACTTCTTGTGCTTGTTGTTCTGTAACGTGAATTGCTTTTGATAACTCTACAGGTGATTTAGCTTGTTGTTGTGTAATTACAACAGGCTTTTCAACTTGTCTTTTATTGTACAAGTGATAGCATCCCATACACACTAATATAAATACCAACATAGGAATTAGCACCTGTGCGGTGCGTTTATGTGATTTGATATAAGTTAGTACCTTACGTAGATAAAACATTCACCTATACCCCCTCTACCTCTTCCATTAGCATTTTTAACGCTTTGAATTTCTCATCAGCAAATCGATTGTTTAGGCTATCCCTTAATGCACTACTATTCCATTCAAGGCTCATGCACGTATCGTATATGCCAGCGATAAGGTCATAATCAAATCTCTTATCATCAATATAGGATAAGTTAGGAAACTCAATATTCAATGCCTTTTCCATTAGTTTTAATGCATCATTGAACATATTAACGATTTCACCAGTACCATACTGTACCGCTCTGCTCCATACTACATCCTTTAATGCATCAGAATGTTTCTCTACATTGAACATATTTTGTCTTAGGTACTCACACGCTACATCGTAGTATGCGGACTTGATGTAGTCATGTTGCATCCGTTCAAAACCTACCGCATCAAGTGTACCTAATTCTTGCCATTTAGCAATGAACCCATCAGAATTGATTTCTCCACTATCAATCAAGGCTCTAGCATAATCTGTGTAAAATCCACCTTGCTTTAAACCCCATCCAAGGAACGCATCAACACTACCACAATTACTTGCTAGTTGGTATGTACCATAAGAGATACCGCCAGCATCATTAATGCCACTAGATACACACGCTGGATCACCATTACTTTCATACTCAGCACTCAACTGTCCTAATTCAGCCATTGTAATTACTCCTTTTCTTTGTCATTGCTGCCCCCATTCATATATTGGGAACGCTTAACACCACCAGTAGCACCAATATAACCACCTAACACACCAACTATTACGCTTGCCAAATCTTTCTGTTCAAGATAAATAGTCATGATTAGTGCGGTTGCTAGTGCCACTAAGGTTATAGTATCTTCATAATGAATTTTCATTTAATCGCATCCTTTATTGATTTAACGAACGCTATCAACTCTTTAACCAATTTCATCGCACGTTGAAACCATGCACTTTCTACAAATTCTAGTTCAATCATATTCTCTACAATGCTTGCTAATTCAACCATGATAGGTACTAGGTACAACAATGTAGATAAGAACACGTCAATGCGACCTAACATAGGAATATCCACATCAGGTAGTGTTAAGAGAATGAACGATAAAAGGAATAACCAAGGATAAGATTTAACTAATTTCTTAGTCATATCTGCTCTTAATTTTCCGCTTACTAAAAATCTGCGTTGGTGTCCGTTGACTTCAACACTCGCCCATCCTCTCCATATAATCGCAAGGAACATATTCTTAATGGTTAATTCTCTATTGGTGGCTAAATTAAAATTGCGTGCCTCAACCAAGACACGCAACAATGTATCAACAAACACCAATACAACACTTGTAAATATGGCTAGTGATATTCTCACCGCCTCACTCACACTAAAAACCTCTACCATAAATGGTGGAAGAAAAACTTCAATCATACTTACTCTCCAATTCGTTCTATCTTAATGGTTAGTTTACTATCGCTAGTTAATATTTCTTTTCTCCATCCATCAACATTAAATATAGCTTTTTGATTAGGGAAACTTGCTACAGTAGACACATTAACCTCAATATCTTTTGATGTAGCAACGCTAAACTCATTACTTTCATTACGACTTGCGCTTACTGTGGCTCTATATCTTCCTTTAGGTAAATACACAAACATTTTTTCAGTTCCTCTAACATCATTTGTGTACTTTTGCCAATTCCAAGTAGTAAATAAAATAGGGCTTGTTTGAACATAACTCTTGCTACCATTCGATGTACGTTGCACCACAAGGGCGGTTTTATCCGCCCCTAATCGTGCATAATATGTTTTACCATTAATAACTATCGGCAATCGTTTTT
>OIFW01000073.1_pt1 | contig 46717 bp, 35 predicted proteins | sample 1582111 | NCBI WGS metagenome assembly OIFW01 (sample SAMN07501063, study PRJEB24779) | human gut metagenome | isolation source: stool | host: human infant | place: USA: Pittsburgh, PA | reverse complement strand
GTCATGGGTGTTCGTCCACTCCGTCGTGTGGTTGAACAACAAATCCGTGACAAAGTCACAGACTTCCACTTGGATAATCTTGATGCTAAACACCTAGAAGCTGACATGGAAGATGGTGTTTTGGTCATTCGTGAAAAAGCCTAAGACAGAATTTTGAGCATAAAAAAGAAGGAGCCAGCTGAAAAACTGGTTCCTTTTTTGTGTTTAAATTACATGACGCTCAAAGGCATCATCTGAAATCCCTTGTTCAAGGATGAGTTTTGCCCATTCTTTAGCAGAGAAGAGGCTGTGATCCTTGTAGTTTCCGCAAGATTCGATGGTTGTTCCAGGAACGTCTTCCCAAGTAGTAGTCTCAGCGATTTCCTTGAGCGAATCCTTGATGACAGCCGCAATTTCAGCGCTGGTGTGGCGCCCCCACATAATCATGTGGAAGCCTGTGCGGCAACCAAATGGTGAGCAATCAATCATACCGTCAATGCGGGTACGGATGAGTTTGGCCAAGAGGTGCTCGATAGTGTGAAGGCCAGCAGTAGGGATAGAGTCTTCATTGGGTTGCACTAAACGAATATCATAATTGGAGATGATGTCTCCCTTTGGCCCTGTTTCTTCCCCAATCAAGCGAACATAGGGTGCTTTAACAATAGTGTGGTCAAGTTCAAAACTTTCAACAATAACTTCTTTTGACATGGTAAATCCTTTCAGTTTTCTTCTTTCATTATAACACAAAGCTGGCTCCTGAGACAGAGAGAAAACCTCTCCGAGAGTGGAGAGGTTGAAATCTTTATTTACGATACAAGCGGTCGTATTGGTAGTAAGGGTCAAAGGTTACATTGATACCCAGTTTACGAAGGACATTCTTGTCTTCATCAGTCAAGATGATGGTTGAGTGGGCTTCGCTTCCTTTGAGGTTGCCAAGTTCTTCCATAGCACGAGCAGCATCAGGATTTTCTGTAGCTGTGATAGCAAGTGCAATCAGAATTTCATTTGAATGAAGGCGTGGATTGCGGCTACCCAGATGATCGATTTTAAGACCTTGGATTGGCTTAACAACTTCAGGCTCGATGAGTTTTACTTCTTTAGCAATGTCAGCTGATTTCTTGATGGCGTTAATCAAGGCAGCGGCTGTTGGGCCAAAGAGCTCTGAGTTCTTACCAGTGACGATTTCCCCACTTGGCAATTCAAGAGCTAGGGCTGGTCCGCCAGTTTCTTCTGCTTTTTGACGCGCAACGACAGCAACCTTACGGTCTGCAGGTGTGATGCCGAGGTCGTTCATGAGCAACTCAATTTTCTTGACAGCTGCTTCGCCAACTTTTTCAGCTTTAAAGTCAAGAACAGTTTGATAGTAGCGACGGATGATTTCTTGTTTAGAAGCTTCGATAGCAGCCTCGTCATCAGTAATAGCGAAACCAACCATGTTGACACCCATGTCTGTTGGAGAAGCGTATGGAGATTCTCCAAGGATACGTTCTAACATGCGCTTGAGCACTGGGAAGATCTCGATATCACGGTTGTAGTTGACAGTGGTTTCTCCGTAGGTTTGGAGATGGAAAGGATCAATCATGTTGACATCATCAAGGTCAGCTGTGGCAGCTTCGTAGGCCAAGTTGACTGGGTGATGAAGGGGAAGATTCCAAACTGGGAAGGTTTCAAATTTAGCGTAACCAGACTTGATACCATTGATTTGGTCGTGGTACATATTAGACATACAAGTTGCCAATTTTCCAGAACCAGGTCCAGGAGCAGTTACGACGATCAAGTTGCGACTGGTTTTGATGTAGTCGTTTTTCCCCATTCCTTCTGGAGAAATGATGTGATCCATATCCGTCGGATATCCTTTGATTGGATAATGAAGATAAGAATCAATTCCATTTTTCTCGAGTTGATTGCGGAAGACATCTGCAGCGGGTTGGCCAGCGTACTGTGTGATGACAACAGAGCCGACAAAAATCCCTAATTCATTGAATTTATCAATCAAACGAAGAACTTCTTGGTCATAAGAAATGCCCAAGTCACCACGTGCTTTGGAATGTTCAATGTTACTAGCATTAATGGCAATCACAACCTCAACCTGCTCTTTCAATTCTTGCAAGAGTTTGATTTTGTTGTCAGGCTCATAACCAGGAAGGACACGAGCAGCGTGGAAATCTTCTAACATTTTGCCACCAAACTCCAAGTAGAGCTTGCCGTCAAATTGGTTAATGCGCTCCAAAATGTGGTCGCGCTGTAGATTCAAATATTGTTCAGAACTAAAAGCTTGTTTTTTCATTTTTTTACCTCTGACTTCTATTATAATAAAAAATTGGCAGTTAGGAAACTATGGACTTAAAAAAGGAATTAAAAAGATTAGGCAAACGCTTGCACAAAAATTAAAAAAGCGCTATCATAGATTGTAGATTATTAAAGTAATGAGGTAAGAAGATGCAAGAAAAATGGTGGCACAATGCCGTAGTCTATCAAGTTTATCCTAAGAGCTTTATGGATAGCAACGGAGATGGAATTGGTGATTTGCCAGGAGTTACCAGTAAGTTAGACTATCTAGCCAAGTTAGGGATTACAGCAATTTGGCTTTCTCCCGTTTATGACAGCCCTATGGATGATAATGGCTACGATATTGCTGATTATCAAGCGATTGCAGCTATTTTCGGAACCATGGAGGATATGGATGAGCTGATCGCGGAAGCTAAAAAACGTGATATTCGTATCATCATGGACTTAGTGGTCAATCATACCTCAGATGAACATGCTTGGTTTGTCGAGGCCTGTGAAAATCCCGACAGCCCTGAGCGAGACTACTATATCTGGCGCGATGAGCCCAACGACCTAGATTCTATCTTTAGCGGATCAGCTTGGGAATACGATGAAAAGTCAGGTCAATACTATCTTCACTTCTTCAGCAAGAAACAGCCGGATCTCAACTGGGAGAATGAAAAACTTCGCCAGAAAATTTATGAGATGATGAACTTCTGGATTGATAAAGGCATTGGTGGTTTCCGTATGGATGTTATTGACATGATTGGCAAAATTCCTGACGAGAAAGTAGTCAATAATGGTCCTATGCTTCACCCTTACCTCAAGGAGATGAATCAGGCTACCTTTGGAGATAAGAATCTCTTGACAGTAGGAGAGACTTGGGGAGCAACACCAGATATTGCCAAGCTCTACTCTGATCCAAAAGGGCAAGAATTGTCTATGGTCTTCCAGTTTGAACATATTTGTCTTCAGTATCAGGAAGGGCAACCTAAATGGCACTATCAAAAAGAGCTGAATATCGCTAAGTTGAAAGAAATTTTCAATAAATGGCAGACAGAGTTAGGAGTTGAGGACGGCTGGAATTCGCTCTTCTGGAACAATCATGACCTCCCTCGTATCGTCTCAATCTGGGGAAATGACCAAGAATACCGCGAAAAATCTGCCAAAGCCTTTGCAATCTTACTTCATCTCATGAGAGGGACACCTTATATCTATCAGGGTGAAGAGATTGGGATGACCAACTATCCCTTTGAAACACTGGACCAAGTAGAAGATATTGAATCCCTCAACTATGCGCGTGAAGCTCTTGAAAAAGGCGTTTCGATGGAAGAAATCATGGACAGTATCCGTGTTATTGGACGTGACAATGCCCGTACTCCAATGCAATGGGATGAGAGCAAAAACGCTGGTTTCTCAACAGGTCAACCTTGGTTGGCAGTTAATCCAAACTATCAAGTAATCAACGTTCAGGGAGCGCTGGCAAATCCAGATTCTATTTTCTATACTTATCAGAAGTTGGTCCAAATTCGTAAGGAAAATAGCTGGCTGATTCGAGCTGATTTTGAACTTTTGGAAACAACTGACAAGGTCTTTGCCTATATCCGTAAAGATGGCGACCGTCGTTTTCTAGTTGTGGTCAACTTGTCCAATGAAGAGCAAGACTTAACAGTAGAAGGAAAAGTTAAATCTGTCTTGATTGAAAACACCACGGCTCAAGAAGCCTTTGAAAAACAAGTCTTAGCTCCATGGGATGCTTTCTGTGTGGAATTGGGCTAAATATTTCTGAACAGAAAAATCTAAAATTGAAATCGTATAAAAACAAGGGAGTACTGTATGAAAGGCAGAAATCCTTTGTTTTTTTATGACCTATATTTATAAACTTTCATTCTAGGAATTCAATTAACTTTACAAATTCCCACTATTTTGGTAAAATAAGCTTATGTTATAAAAACTAACATAAAGGAGAAAGAAGATGAAGACAAAAAAGCGTGTCCTTAGTGCAGGTCTGACTTTTGCGGCTGCCTTGTTTTTAGCTGCTTGCGGACAATCAGGTTCAGATACAAAAACTTACTCATCAACCTTTAGTGGAAATCCAACTACTTTTAACTACCTATTAGACTATTACGCTGATAATACAGCTATTATTACTAACCTAGTTGATGGTTTGCTTGAAAATGACAATCATGGGAACCTAGTTCCGTCTTTGGCAGAAGACTGGTCTGTTTCAAGCGACGGTCTGACTTATACCTATAAACTGAGAAAAGATGCCAAATGGTTCACAGCTGACGGTGAAGAGTACGCCCCAGTTAAGGCACAAGATTTTGTGACAGGTATCAAGTACGCAGTGGATAATAAATCACAGGCTATTGACTTGATTCAAAACTCGATCAAGGGATTGAATGATTATATTACAGGAGTGGATTCTGACTTTTCTAAGGTTGGTGTGAAGGCCATTGATGACCAGACTGTTGAGTATACTTTGGCACGCCCAGAACCTTACTGGAACTCAAAAACAACCAACAGTATTCTTTTCCCAGTAAATGAAGAGTTTTTAAATTCAAAAGGGAAAGATTTTGGTACCCTATCTCCAAACAGTATTCTCTACAGCGGACCTTATTTGTTAAAAGATTTCACATCAAAATCATCGATCGAGTATGTTAAGAATCCACATTACTATGATCATGACAAAGTATCGATTGAACACGTGAAATTGGCCTACTTTGATGGCTCAGACCAAGAATTGACCATCCGTAACTTTGAAAGTGGAGCCTATTCTATCGCTGGGGTTTATCCAAATAGTTCAAACTTTGCCAAGACCAAGGAAAAATATAAGGATAATATCGTTTATAGCTTGCAGGACAAGACTTCTTGGTACTTCAATTTTAACGTTAATCGTAAGGCTTACAACCATACGTCTAAAACGACAGATGAGCAGAAGAAGTCAACTGAAACAGCTGTCTTGAACAAGAACTTCCGCCAAGCGGTGAACTTCGCCTTAGATCGCACAGCCTATTCTGCCCAGTCAAATGGGGAAGAAGCAGCTAGCAAGACCCTTCGCAACACCCTAGTACCTCCTACATTTGTTCAAGTTGGAGACAAGACCTTTGGAGAAGTAGTCGCTTCTAAATTGGTCAACTATGGAACAGAGTGGGCAGGTATGAACCTAGCAGATGCGCAGGATACTTATTTCAACAAAGAAAAAGCCCAAGCAAAATTTGCGGAAGCTAAAAAAGAATTGGCAAGTCAAGGTGTGACCTTCCCTATTCACTTGGATGTGGCAGTTGATCAGACGAATAAAAATGCTGTGACAGGTATGAACTCTGTTAAACAGACTCTTGAATCAGTTTTGGGTGCTGATAATATTGTCATTGATGTTCAGCAACTGTCAACAGATGATTTTAATAACGTAGCCTTCTTAGCACCAACGCCAGCTGATCGAGACTACGATTTGAACTTTGATGGCTGGGTAGGTGATTACCAAGATCCATCAACTTATCTCAATCCTTTCAATGCAGAGGATGGATTCTACCTAAAGATTTTTGGTCTAGATGCCAAGGAAGATAAAGCAAAAATTGCTAGCTTAGGTTTGGATACTTACACTAAAATGCTTAAGGGAGCGGATAGTGAAAACAAAGATGTAGCGAAGCGTTATGAAAAATACGCTGAAGCTCAAGCTTGGATGATCGATAACTCTCTCATTATGTCAGCTATGTCAAATGGTGGGACGGCTTCTGTAACTAAAGTGACACCATTTACAAGAGGTTATTCATTGGTTGGTATCAAGGGTGATGGAAATAATTATAAGTACATGAAACTGCAAAAAGATACAGTTACGACTAAACAGTATGAAGAAGCCAAGACTAAATGGGAGCAAGAGAGCAAAAAAGCAATTGAAAAAGCTCAAAAAGAAGCAGAAAAGCATGTTAAATAATAACGAGCAGTTCTATTGGATGGTTTTTATAAAGCCATCTTGATAGGGCTGTTTTTTTGTATATTGTAAGTTCATACTCTTCGAAAATCTCTCCAAAGTGCGTCAGCTCTATCTGCAACCTTAAAACAGTGTTTTGAGTAACATGAAGCTAGCTTCCTAGTTTGTTCTTTGATTTTCATTGAGTATCAGACTCTTGTGTGATTATACTTTTTTATTTATAGAAAAGAGTTTAGAAACACTGATATATGATGTTGATATCAAATAATACTACTACAAAAATACTATAGTGCTTCTACTTTCGAGTAGGAATTAAAATTTTATGAGACACGAAAAACCTGGATCAAAGATTATCTATAAAAGTATTAATTGTAGAATTTAAATTAAAAAAGTGATATAATAGGACTATTAAATATATAGGTGATAATCATGAGTAGACGTTTTAAAAAATCACGCTCACAGAAAACAAAACAGAATATTAACATATTCTTGGCACTTGTTTATTCATTGTTGAGCGGGTTTTTATTGTTCTTAATCTTTAAGTATAATATACTTGCTTTTAGAAACTTGAATGTTGTAGTTGCAGTTTTTACCTTTATGGTTGCTATTAGTGCTACACTACTAATAATCTATAGAAAAGCCGAAAAGTTCACGATTTTCTTTTTGACACTAGCTGTTTTAGTGAGTTCGGTTTCTTTGTTTGCTCTGCAACAATTTGTGGGATTCACAAGTCATATTAATGCAACTTCAAATTATTCAGAGTATTCTCTCAGCGTCGTTGTTTTAAAGGATAGTGATATCAATCATGTTACCCAATTATCTAGTGTTATGGGGCCAACAGGTACGGATAATGAGAATATTCAAAAGCTAATCTCTGATATTAAGACGAGTCAAAATAAGGATTTGACGGTTGAAAAAAGTAATTCTTACTTATCAACTTATAAAAGTTTGATTTCTGGAGAGGCCAAAGCCATTGTCTTAAATAGTGTATTTGAGAATATTATTGAGGCAGAGTATCCGGATTATGCTTCTAAAATCAAGAAAATTTACACTAAAAAAATGACTAAAGAGGTTGAGACTCCTAAGGTATCTAAAGATCGCTTTTTCAATATCTATGTCAGTGGGATTGATACTTACGGTGCCATTAGTTCAGTTTCTCGTTCAGATGTCAATATTCTAATGACGGTCAATAGGGATACGAAGAGAATCCTTCTTACAACAACTCCACGAGATTCATATGTTCCTATTGCCGATGGTGGAAACAATCAAAAGGATAAATTGACTCATGCTGGTATATATGGGGTTGACTCATCTATTCATACCCTAGAGAACCTTTATGGTGTAGATATTAATTATTATGTTCGTTTGAATTTCACCTCATTTTTGAAACTGATTGACCTATTGGGAGGGGTAGATGTTCATAACGATCAAGAGTTTTCAGCTCTACATGGGAAGTTCCATTTCCCAGTGGGGAATGTACATCTAGACTCTGAGCAAGCTCTAGGTTTTGTACGTGAACGCTACTCGCTAGCCGATGGAGACCGTGACCGTGGTCGCAACCAACAAAAGGTCATTGTAGCAATTATTCAGAAGTTAACTTCTACAGAGGCCTTGAAGAACTATAGTAGTATTCTTCAAGGATTGCAGGATTCTCTTCAAACAAATATGCCGATTGAGACTATGATGGATCTAGTGAATACTCAATTGGAAAGTGGAGGGAATTATAAAGTAAATTCTCAAGATTTAAAAGGGACAGGTCGGATGGATCTTCCTTCTTATGCAATGCCAGATAGTAACCTCTATATGATGGAAATAGATGAGAGTAGTTTAGCTACAGTCAAAGCAGCTATACAGGATGTGATGGAGGGTAGATAAAATGATAGACATCCATTCGCATATCGTTTTTGATGTAGATGATGGGCCAAAGTCGATAGAGGATAGCAAAGCACTTTTAAGAGAAGCTTACAATCAAGGAGTTCGAATGATTGTGTCTACTTCGCATCGTCGAAAAGGGATGTTTGAAACTCCAGAAGAAAAAATTGCAACAAATTTTATTAAGGTTCGTGAAATTGCAAGAGAAGTAGCAGATGATTTAGTCATTGCTTATGGCGCAGAGATATACTATACTTCGGATGTTCTGGAAAAGCTAGAAAAAAAAGAAATTCCTACCCTTAATGATAGTCGTTATGCTTTGATTGAGTTTAGCATGCATACTCCCTATCGTGAGATTCATACGGGATTGAGCAATATTTTGATGTTGGGAATCACGCCAGTAATTGCTCATATTGAACGTTATGATGCTTTAGAGAATAATGAAAAACGTGTTCGTGAACTGATTGATATGGGGTGTTATACTCAGATAAATAGTTATCATGTCTTAAAACCTAAGCTCTTTGGTGAACAATATAAATTTATGAAAAAGAGAGCTCGGTATTTTTTGGAACGTGATTTAGTTCATGTAATCGCTAGTGACATGCACAATTTAGACGGTAGACCTCCATATATGGAACAGGCATACGATATCATTGCTAAGAAATATGGAGCGAAAAAAGCGAAAGAACTTTTTGTAGATAATCCCAGAAAAATTATAATGGATCAATTAATTTAGGAGAAAATATGAAGGATAAAAACACTTTGGAAATCGATGTATTGCAACTATTCAGAGCTTTATGGAAAAGGAAGTTAGTCATTTTATTGGTGGCAATTATAACTTCTTCAGTTGCTTTTGCCTACAGTACTTTTGTTATCAAACCTGAGTTTACTAGTACGACTCGGATTTATGTAGTTAACCGTAATCAAGGAGAGAAGTCTGGTTTAACAAATCAAGACTTGCAGGCAGGATCGTACTTGGTTAAAGACTATCGTGAAATTATCCTATCGCAGGATGTTTTGGAGAAAGTTGTTTCTGATTTGAAACTAGATTTGACGCCAAAAGGTTTGGCTAATAAAATTAAAGTGACAGTACCAGTTGATACCCGTATTGTTTCTATTTCAGTTAATGATCGAGTTCCTGAAGAGGCAAGCCGTATCGCTAACTCTTTGAGGGAAGTAGCTGCTCAAAAAATTATCAGTATTACTCGTGTTTCTGATGTGACAACACTGGAGGAGGCAAGACCGGCGATATCACCGTCTTCGCCAAATATTCGTCGTAATACTGTGATTGGAGCAGGACTTGGAGCAGGCTTAGTGATTGTAGTAGTGCTATTAATTGAACTATTTGATGACCGTGTAAAACGTCCAGAAGATATAGAAGATGTTATGGAGATTCCACTCCTTGGAATTATTCCAAATCTGGATAAAGTAAAGTAAGGGAGAAGAGATGGCAAAGTTAGAACTATCACAACAGAAACTTAACTCTGTAAAAAAAGCAGAAGAGTACTATAATGCTTTACGAACAAATGTACAATTGAGCGGCAATGACTTGAAGGTTATTGTGGTCACCTCAGTTGATTCTAGTGAAGGGAAATCTACAACTTCTACTAATATTGCTTGGGCTTTTGCGCGTGCAGGATATAAGACTCTTTTGGTTGATGCAGATATTCGGAACTCAGTTATGTCTGGAGTATTTAAGTCAAGAGAAAGAATTACAGGTTTGACAGACTATTTAGCTGGAACTCAGGATTTGTCAAATGGGCTTTGTGAGACAAATGTTGACAATTTGTTTGTCATCGAGTCAGGAGTGGCTTCTCCTAATCCAACAGCTCTTCTTCAAAGTGATAACTTTGAAATTATGATTGAAACCTTACGTAAATATTTTGACTATATTATTGTTGATACGGCACCAATTGGAGTTGTAATCGATGCAGCTATTGTTGTACAAAAATGCGATGCATCTATTTTAGTTGTAGAGGCAGGAGTTGCAAAACGAAGAGAAGTACAAAAAGCGAAAAGCCAGTTAGAACAAACAGGAAAACCATTTTTAGGTGTCGTTCTCAATAAATTTGATATTCAACGTGAAAAATATGGCTCTTACGGTGGTTATGGTAATTATGGTAAAAAATAACCTGGGGAAGATTTTATGGATGAAAAAGGATTGAAAATTTTTCTGGCAGTATTACAGAGTATTATTGTCATTTTATTGGTTTATTTTCTTAGCTTTGTTAGAGAGACAGAAATTGAACGTTCTTCGATGGTTATACTATACCTTCTCCACTTTTTTGTATTTTATTTTAGTTCCTATGGTAACAATTTTTTTAAAAGAGGGTACCTAGTTGAGTTTAATAGTACTATAAGATATATTTTTTTCTTTGCAATAGCTATAAGTGTATTAAACTTTTTTATAGAGGAACGGTTTAGTATCTCTAGAAGAGGAATGGTATACTTCTTAACTTTAGAAGGAATATCCTTATACTTGTTGAATTTCTTAATAAAGAAATATTGGAAGCATGTGTTTTTTAATCTAAAAAATAGCAAGAAAATTTTACTGTTAACAGTAACGAAAAATATAGAAAAAGTTCTTGATAAATTGCTAGAATCTGATGAACTTTCATGGAAATTGGTAGCAGTAAGTGTTTTGGATAAATCTGACTTTCAACATGATAAAATACCTGTAATTGAAAAGGAAAAAATTATTGAATTTGCAACGCATGAAGTTGTGGATGAGGTGTTTGTCAACCTTCCAGGAGAGAGCTACGATATTGGAGAAATTATCTCTAGGTTTGAGACAATGGGGGTAGATGTAACTGTAAATCTTAATGCATTTGATAAGAATTTGGGTCGCAATAAACAAATTCATGAGATGGTAGGATTGAATGTAGTTACTTTCTCTACAAATTTTTATAAAACTAGTCATGTGATTTCAAAGAGAATTCTCGATATTTGTGGTGCCACTATTGGCCTTATTCTTTTTGGTATAGCTAGTCTAGTTTTAGTTCCATTGATTCGTAAAGATGGCGGACCAGCTATTTTTGCTCAAACTCGTATAGGGAAAAATGGTCGACATTTTACCTTTTATAAATTCCGTTCGATGCGGATCGATGCTGAAGCTATCAAAGAACAGTTGATGGATCAAAACACGATGCAAGGTGGTATGTTTAAGATGGACAATGATCCTCGTGTTACAAAAATTGGTCACTTTATTCGTAAAACCAGTTTGGATGAATTGCCACAATTTTGGAATGTCTTTATAGGAGATATGAGTTTGGTGGGGACGCATCCACCGACAGTAGACGAGTATGATCAGTATACTCCAGAACAGAAACGTCGACTCAGCTTTAAACCTGGTATTACAGGCTTATGGCAGGTTAGTGGTCGTAGTAAAATAACCGATTTTGACGATGTTGTAAAATTAGATGTGGCTTATATTGATAATTGGACAATCTGGAAAGATATTGAAATTTTGTTGAAAACTGTTAAAGTTGTATTTATGAGAGATGGAGCGAAGTGATTTCTGCACGTCCATCATATTAGGAGAGAAATGAAAAAGTCAGTTTATATCATTGGTTCAAAAGGAATTCCTGCTAAGTATGGAGGATTTGAAACTTTTGTTGAAAAATTAACAGCCTTTCAACAAGATAAGGCTATCCAATATTATGTGGCTTGTATGCGTGAAAACTCTGCAAAATCAGGGATTACTGAAGATGTTTTTGAACATAATGGTGCTATCTGTTATAACGGCGATGTTCCCAATATTGGTCCAGCGCGAGCCATAGCATATGATATAGCAGCAATTAATAAAGCGATTGAAATTGCTAAAGAAAATAAGGATGAAGCTCCAATCTTCTATATATTAGCTTGTCGAATCGGTCCGTTCATCCATGGAATTAAGAAAAAAATCCAAGCGATAGGTGGGACTCTTCTAGTTAATCCAGATGGTCACGAGTGGTTACGAGCTAAGTGGAGCGCTCCAGTTCGTCGTTATTGGAAAATTTCCGAAGGTCTTATGGTCAAACATGCAGATCTTTTAGTGTGTGATAGTAAGAATATTGAAAAATATATCCAAGAAGATTATAAACAGTATCAACCTAAGACAACCTATATCGCTTATGGGACTGATACAACACGCTCCATATTAAAGAGTAGTGACGAAAAAGTACGTTCTTGGTTCAAAGAGAAGAATGTTTCTGAGAACGAGTATTATCTAGTTGTAGGACGATTTGTTCCAGAGAATAACTATGAATCTATGATTCGTGGCTTTTTGGCTTCTAACTCTAAGAAGGACTTTGTTTTAATTACAAATGTAGAGCAGAATAAATTTTATAATCAGTTGTTGGCAAAAACTGGTTTTGATAAAGATCCACGAGTAAAATTTGTAGGGACAGTCTACGACCAAGAACTTCTGAAGTATATTCGTGAGAATGCCTTTGCTTACTTCCATGGGCATGAAGTGGGGGGGACAAACCCTTCGCTACTGGAAGCATTAGCATCAACAAAGTTAAATTTACTACTCGATGTTGGTTTTAATCGCGAAGTTGGGGAGCAAAGTGCGATCTATTGGAAAAAAGACGAACTATCACAAGTGATTGAGGAAGTTGAACAATTTGATGAAAAAATGATTGATGAGTTAGATAGACAATCAAATCAGAGAATTGCGGATGCTTTCACTTGGGAAAGGATTGTTACAGACTACGAGAATTTATTTAAAAAATGAAAATATTACATTATACTTTAGGATTTCAACCCCAGCGAACAGGTGGCTTGGTTAAATATGCTGAGGATTTAATACTAGAGCAAATTGCTCAAGGTCATCAAGTGACTGCCCTATATCCGGGTAATATTCGGTTACTTTCGAAAAAAGTAGGAATAAAGAAGGTATCATCAAGACAGTTTGAGTGTTACGAACTGCTTAATAGCTTACCTTTGGCTCTATTTGGGGGAATATCCAGTCCAATTGCTTTCATGACCCCTTGTGACAAAAATGTTTATAGTACTTTTTTAGAAGAAGTACAACCCGACATTATCCATATTCATTCGTTTATGGGATTGCATAAAGAATTCATCGAAATTGCTAAAAACATGAATATTAGAGTTGTTTTTACGAGCCATGATTATTATGGATTAGCGCCCGTACCTCATTTCTATTTTAATGGGGTGGATTATAGTGATAATAATACAAACTTGGCTTGGAATATCATGTCTTCTAATGCCTTAAGTGTAGAAAAGTTGCGATTCTTTCAAGTTCCATTTTATCCAACTATTCGTAAGTTTTTGAAACTATTGGGAAAAAATCCAAAATCAAAAAATAATCTAGTTATTCGAGAAATATTTGAGGAAAAGAATTATAGTGAACTTCGACACTATTATAATGAGATGTTTCACTTAATAGATGGTTATTTGTTTAATAGTAGTCTAACAAAGAATGTATATGAGCAAAATGAAATTAAACCAACTCAGAGTACAGTATTATCTATAACGAATAGTTCAATTAAACCTCATCAGAGATTAACAACTACAAATAATAAAATTAGAGTTGCTTATATTGGTCCAGATGAAGAATATAAAGGATATTTTGATTTTATTGAGTTTGCTAAAACTTTAGACCTAGAGTTATACGAAGTTGCAACTTATGGTCACTTTCCAAATGAAGAATGTCCTTCATTCATTGAACAAAAAGGATATTTTACCAAGGAAACGATTGATAGTGTCTATGAAAATATTGATATTCTTATTGTTCCAAGTAAGTGGAAGGAGACATTTGGATTGATAACAGTAGAAGCATTATCCTATGGGGTAAATGTTTTTGTGAGTGAAAATGTTGGATCAAAAGACTTACTTCCAGAAACACATGTTTTTAAAAATCAGAATGACTTAGTAGTTAAAGTTATAGAAAATGATATAGAAAATACAAAATTAAAAACTATAGATGAACACTCGAAAGAAGTGATTCAGTATTATGAAAGAGTGATAAATGATAGTTGAGAGCTTAATAAAAAAGATTACTGGAAAAGCAGTAGACATTCACCCTGATGTACCCATGGCGTATATACTACAAAGAGGTATGAACTATGGTTTTGGACTCTTTCGTGGATTTGTACGTGGAATCGGATTTGGTCAAAAGGGGAAGCGTTTATTCATTGGACAAGGAGTTTCTATCTTAGCAAAGCGTAAATTATTTGTTGGGAAAAATGTTCGAATTGGTAAAAAGGTGTCTATAGATGCACTGTCGAAAGAAGGAATCCATTTTGCAGATAATGTGAAGATTGGAGATTATTCTCAAATTATTGGAACAGGATCTATAAAAAATATGGGGATTGGCTTGAAAGTTGGTAAGAACTCATCTTTTTCAGAATATAGTTTATTTGGTTCTGCTGGAGGTATCACAATTGGTGATAATGTTATCGCAGGTCAGAATGTTCGTTTTCATGCTGAAAATCATAATTATAGTGATTTAAATAAACTTATTGTTGAACAAGGTGTATCTCGAAAGGGAATATCAGTAGGACATAATTGTTGGATTGGTGCTGGAGCTGTTTTTTTGGATGGGTCCAGCATTGGTTCAGGTTGTGTTGTTGGAGCGAATGCTGTTGTCACTAAGCAGTTTCCAGATAATGTTATCATAGGTGGAGTACCAGCTAGAATACTGGCCTATAGATAGTGTTTAACTATTTCTGAAAGGAAGAGAATTTATGCCTACATTTAGTGTAGTTGTTCCAGTTTATAATGTAGAGAATTATTTATCTCAATGTTTAAATACTCTTGTAAATCAGTCTTTTAAAGATTTTGAACTTATCTTGGTAAACGATGGTTCTACTGACACATCTGGAAGTCTTTGTGAAGAATGGGGGAAAAAAGATCATCGGATAAAAGTAATACATAAAACCAATGAAGGTCTTGGTTTTGCACGTAACACAGGTATTGAAAATTGTACAGGAGATTATATTGTCTTTGTTGATTCGGATGATTATGTCTCATATGAGATGCTTGAAATTTATGATACATACTTACAACGTTTTAATGCAGACGTGATTTATAGTGAAAATTTTTATCGAGTGGATAATAAAGGAAATATTATAGGACCACTTGATCAGAGCCTAGATTCCATTTTTTATAAAAATGATTCAATTTTCACAGAACTTTTACCAGATGTAATATCTTCACCACCAGAATTTATTGGAGATGGAAAGATAGGTGTTTCAGTGTGGAAAGGGGTATATAAACGTTCTTTGTTTAAGGATAAAGGGCTATTATTTCATTCGGAAAGAGAATTCATTTCAGAAGATGCTATTTTTCAAATTGATTGTTTAAAATTAGCAACATCCGCCCTTGTTATCCCAGATATTTTATACTACTATCGTGAAAACTTTGGTTCTTTAAGTATGAAATATAAAGAAGATCGATTTGAGTTGGATAAAATCTTGTATAACGAGCAATTAAAAAGAGTTAAGGGATTACCTAATCAAGAAATTTTGGAAGAAAGAATCGAGAGAATTTTAATTGCTAATATTCGTTTATGTATTTTTCAGGAATCCTTATATAAAAGTTCTAGAATTCATAAACGCTTGCAAAGAATTAGACAGATTTGTAAGGATCCTATCTCAAAAGCAGTTTTGTATCACTATCCAATCCATCGTTTACCTTTTCCTAAACGTTTGATCTGTGTATTAGCTAAGTATAATATGTCGATGTTGCTTTTAGCTTTAACCTTATTAAAATATCGGAATCGGAGTGTATAGATTTTATGGCGATGAATATAGAAAAATTAAAACTATCTTTAAAAAATGGAACGTTTTTTCCTGTTGTTATTCACGCCTTACGTAACCGTTGGCCCTTGTGGTGGATTCGGAGTAAGGCTATTCGAGAAGTGCAACTTGAAGATAGGGCCTACAGAATACTAAAAAAGAAATACGGTTCTTTAATTTCAAACCCTTTTGATAAATCATACTTATCAGAAAAAGTTCCCAAGCAAATCTGGATTTGCTGGTTTCAAGGTATGGAGAATGCTCCAGATTTGGTGAAATCATGTTATAAGTCTGTTAAAAGAGAATTTCCAGATTATAAAATTACAGTATTAACGGCTCAGACTATTCAACAGTATGTAACAATTCCTGAAGAAATTTTGTATAAGTGGAATAAAGGTATCATAAATAACGCAAATTTTTCAGATGTTTTGCGTGTTGAGATTTTATCTAAATATGGAGGTATTTGGTTAGATGCCACAGTTTATTGCACTGGTAGTACAATTAAGGAATTAATTGAAAAAAATCCATTTTTTATGTATAAGAGTCTATCTTCAATCGAAGAAAATATTTCATCATCAAGCTGGATGATTGCTTCAACAGCAAATCACCCTTTAATACTATCTGTGAAGAAGTTGCTAGTAGAATATTGGTGTAGAGAGAATATTGCAATACATTATTTTGTTTTTCATTTGCTGTTCACGATTGTAGCTGAACATTATTCGGATGTTTGGCAGTCTGTACCCACCTATACGAACGCAGCACCACATATAATGGTTGATGAATTAAATAATGATTTTTCAAAGGAACGTTACCAGCAATTATGTCAAATTTCTGATTTTCATAAATTAAATTATAAAAAAAATTACAATGATAAATCTGAGAGCTTGTACAGTTACTTACTGAATCAGTAGAGGGGAGAATCTTGCCTAGTTTAAAGAAAAACATTGTTTACAATGTCTTATATCAGATCTTAGCTGTAATAGTACCGTTTATTACCTCACCTTACTTAGCGCGTGTGTTAGGTGCAGAGCAAATTGGAGTTTATTCTTTTACCTATTCTATTGCTTTTTACTTTATGATTCTGTCCATGTTGGGGATTTCTAATTATGGGAATCGGACAATAGCACAGGTACGAACAAGTAGAGAACATTTGAATCAGGAATTTTCGAATATTTACGCGGTTCAGTTAACGTGTTCACTAGTTATGACCGTCTCATATTTGATTTATGCAACAGTATTTGTGAATAGTTTTCAGATTGTAGCCTATATCCAAGTATTACATGTTTTATCGTATGCAACAGATGTTAGTTGGTTTTTTTATGGTCTTGAAGAGTTTCGTATTACAGTTGCTAGGAATTCATTTGTTAAATTATTGACTTTAATATCTATCTTTACATTTGTAAAAAGCCCTAATGATATCTATTTATATACCTTTATAATGGCAGGGAGTACCCTGCTTGGTCAGTTGATTACATGGCCATTTTTGTTAAAACAAGTAAACTTTGTGCGCCCTAGTCTTGGAAAAATAAAGAAACACATGAAACCTATTATTATTTTATTTTTCCCCGTCTTAGCGGTTAGTATTTTTTCGTTTCTAGATAAAATAATGCTTGGAATGTATAGTAGTTTGAAGGAAACTGCTTTTTATGAGAATTCAGATAAGATCATTAGTATTCCAAAAGCTCTGATTCAAGCCTTTGGAGCTGTAATGTTGCCTCGAACAGTACATTTACTGAGTATAGGTGATGAACAAAAAAGTTTAGAATATGTTGATAAAACGATGTGGATCGTTTTAGTGATTACAATGGGCTGTGCTTTCGGTTTAGCAGGAGTTTCTGCAACCTTTGCTCCTGTTTATTGGGGTGAAGAATTTAGGACAAGTAGCCAAATTATTGCAGGAATGACACCGGCTTTAGTATTTTCGGCTTTTGGAAATGTCATCCGAACTCAGTTTTTAATTCCACGAAGTTTTGACAAGGAATATACGGTATCTTTGCTTTATGGAGCCGTTGTTAATATTTTGATTAATATTATTTTGATTCCGAAGATAGGAGCAATGGGAGCTGTTATAGGAACAATTGTTGCAGAGTTAGTTCTATGTTGCTATCAAACGTGGATCGCTAGAAATTATTTACATATCAGAGAATATCTGATAAATGCTGGGATATTATTTCTTATTGGTTCAGTAATGTATATGGTCTTAATTCTTATTTCAAGTATTTTACCTACATCGCTACTTACACTTATTATTGAAATTATAGTCGGAGCTTTTATTTATATTAGTTTATTGATTTTGTACATCTTTTCTTCAAAAAACAGGGTAATTATTGGTTTACGAACAAATTTTTTAGAACGTACTCATTTATTTAAAAGGAAGTAATAGTGAAATTTAAATTTAACCCAATCGCGATATTGTATATATTGTTAGTGTATTTAGAATTAGCTACAGATAGACAACATCTGTATCCTGTAACATACATGACAAAATATTATATTGGTATTTTGATTATTGTATTATTCATTTTATTATTAGTAAGTCTCGGAAAGGTTATTTTTGTTAATAAAAAATTATTATATCTTGCTAAGATATTAGCTATGCCAACAATTGTTCTCTTCTTTTACTCAGTTTTATTACATCTAATGAATCCAGTTCAATTTAGTGGGTATTTTAGTAGATTGTCAAGTATGACTATTTTTGGCTTATTAGCTATCTTTCAAGCTATGGTTGTTTTTCAATTTTTTGGACAAAAAGTAGTAGATTACACTTTTACAGCAATATCACTTAGTTACTTAACTAGTATCATTGTTGCCTATAGTCAAGGAGGACTTAGTCAATTTATTTTGATGTTAACAGATGATAGTTTCAATGGTTCGGTGCTAGAAATGCATGAGGTAGCACCAATTACAGCTCTCTTTATTCTGTACTATCTGTATCAATATTTTATAAAAGAAAATAGTTTTTCTGCAGTATTTCGTAAGATCTTAATAGCTCTTATTATTCTCTTTTTAAGTCTTAAACGAATCGTATTTTTGAGTGTGTTAATTATCATACCAGTATTTTTAGTAATTTATTGGTATTATAAAAAAGTGAGCAAACTAGGGAAAGAACGAAAAATTTTAAGTTTATTAAATGCCTTTTCCTTAGTATTTATAACAGGAATATTCCTTTATGTTTATAGTATTAAATCTGGTTTTATATATACATTTATCCAAGAACATAATATCAATTCGATGGCTAGAACAGATTTATGGAAGGGAATTGAATCAACCTATAGCTTTACACCTATATTTATGGGGAGAGGGGTAGGTTTTGCATCAAAATGGATGGATAATAATTGGATGACTTTAAATATCAATGGTCTTACAGGATCAATGGGGATTCATAATGATATTTTGAAATCTTACATTGAGATAGGATTTGTAGGATTATCTATTTATTTTTATACTCTCCTTTATAGAAATGCTAAACGCATATTTGTAAAAATTGGTCATAAAGAATCATTCATATATTTTGTCTTGACAATGTTTCAGATGCTGATATGGTTTACGGACAATATTTCGATTTATCATAATTTTTTATGGATTCTAAACCTACTGCTCTTTTCTTTAACTAATTCGGATACAGAATTGGAAAATTTAGATTTTAAAAATTTTTAATGTGTAAGTAGTAACTACTAATTTTATTAAAAAATCAGAATATAGGTGTATTTATGAAGACAGATGCGAGGATTAAAAAGAGAGAGAATGAAACGTTATATATTCTAAAAGTTTGGGCAACATTTAGTGTGATTGCTATACATTTTGGTTTTTTGGGCCAAATTGGAGTGTTTTACAAAGTATTAGCTCGATTTGCTGTACCTTTATTTTTCATGATTTCAGGATTTCTAACTCTGATTGAATATACCTTTTTAGGAGCAAATTTTGAACTTTATGTAAGTTCGGTGATAATATCTTGTATGCTTATGGTCTTTTCGATTAAATATCCTCAACTCTGGACGCTAGATTTTGCTGTCAATATTGCTAAAAAAAATGCGACGTTTATTTATATTAGTCATCAATTTGTGATTTTATTATTTAAAACATACGTTAGAGATGGAATTGCTTATAAAATTAGAACTTTCTTGATATTTTTAGCATGTGTTATTATGAGTATTATTTTCAACTATATAGTCGATATAATCAGTCGTTGTTGCATAAAAGAAAAACAAAATATAATATGAAATTTTATATAAAAAATTTATTAAAAAAAGTCTTTACATTACCATTGAATTTATTGCCTATTCAGTCTAATAAAATAGTGTTTGATAATTTTGGTGGTAGAGGTTTGGGAGATAATCCCAAGTATATACTTGAAGAACTTGTCTCTCGAGAAAATAATCTAGATCTTGTATGGATATCAAAAGATAGAGAAATTTCTGTCCCAAAAGGTGTTCGTGTAGAAAAATATGGAAGTTATCGTTCTTTCTACGAATGGTTAACAGCTAGAGTTTGGGTAGATAATATTCGTTGTTCTGATCGACCTTGGAAGCGTAAAGGACAGATTTATCTTCAAACTTGGCATGGCTCAGATGGGGTAAAGTTAATTGAAAAAAGTGTTGCAGAGAGCCTAAAAAAAACTTATCTCAGAATGGCGAAGTATGATGGAAAGATTACAGACGGTATCGTATCAAGTCGGTACTTGCAAACTTTGGGTATGCAAAATAATTTTTGGCTGACAGAGGATGTGGAGTTTCTTGAATTTGGATTACCTCGAAATGATGATTTTTTTAAAAGTGAAAAAATCAAAACTACAAACATAAAATTTAGAAGATTGTTTGATATTGATTTAGACGAACTGGTGGTTTTGTATATGCCGACGTTCAGAGATGATGGATCGTTGGATGCTTATAATTTAGATTACTCGAAACTAATACATGCTTTTCAAAACAAATTTAGAAAAAATGTAAAAATATTAGTTCGTTTTCACCCAACTGTTGATTTTAGTTTTATAAATTTACAGGATACAAACTGTATAAATGTGTCAACCTACTCAAATCCTCAGGATTTGATGATGAGTGCAGATGTAATGATTACGGATTATTCGTCATCTTCGATTGATTTTATGTTATTAAATCGTCCAGTGTTTCTGTATTTACCAGATTATCAAAGGTATGTGAACGATAGACCCCTGGATAATAATTTTTATAAATTACCATTTCCAAGAGCGTATCATAACAATGAGTTGATAGAAATTATTAGAGATTTTGAAAGAAGTAAATATGATGAAAAAGTTCGTCTTTATGAATTAGAAGATGTTCGTTTTGATAGAGGCAAATCCTCTGTAATGTGTGCTGATTGGATTGAAGAAAAAATAAAAAACAATAGGGTCGTCGATTAAAATAATTAGAATTTTTTGAATGATAAAAAAGGAGTTCCTGGAATGAAAAGAGTTATAACATACGGAACATTTGATTTATTGCATTATGGTCATATAAATCTTTTAAAACGAGCTAAACAACTAGGTGATTATTTGATTGTAGTTGTTTCAAGTGATGAGTTTAATTTAAAAGAAAAGAATAAAGTATGTTACTTTAATTATGAACATAGAAAAAATTTAGTAGAAGCTATTCGATATGTCGATTTAGTGATTCCTGAAACTAGTTGGGAACAGAAAAAGTTAGATGTTAAAGAGTACCATATTGATACTTTTGTAATGGGTGATGATTGGAAAGGTAAATTTGATTATCTTGAAGAAGAAGGTGTTGAAGTAGTTTATTTGCCTAGAACAAAAGAAATATCAACGACAAAGATAAAAGAAGATCTGTCAGAATGAAATATTATTAAACAACGCTGATATAAAAATTATAGCTTTTGTATTGAATTTCTTATAGTAGAGGGGATCGCTATCCTATCGGATTATGGCTTGTTTTTGCGCCTTATGTTTGATAGAATAAAGTAACGACACTTTAACCATCGAAGTGAGGTGAGAACAATGGCAGTAATTTTTAAAAATTTGCTTATTGAAGAGAAGACTGAAGAAGAAAAACAACATATTCTACCTATTATAAATGGTGAGTATGACTTATCTGATGATGTAAGTTGTAGATTACGATGACTGAATGAGGAAAGTAAACGCTTGGAAGTGTTTGTTAAGGAGACGAACCCACTTGTCTAGTTCGTATTCTGTTAATGAATTGAAATCAATAAGTATCTTATTGTCATTTTTTTACGATGAGGAAATTAGAGATTTTTAATGGATCTCTGATTACTATGTAATTTAGCATTGAAAAACTAAGAAATGGTGAAATTATGCCTCTTACACAGTTATTTGAAACATCCTTAGGAATTGATTTTTAATTGTATGTAAACAAAGTAGAATTCGCTTATTTCATTTCATGCTAAATGTAATATGAAATAAGTGAATTTTTATAGATAAAGAAGAGTTTTTCTGTATTTTTTAGATAATAATATGAAAAAATGTGATGATTGTTTTTCTTTTAGAGCAGTACACAATTAATAGTAATTGACTCTAAAACAACAAAGAAAGGTACCCCTTTTATGAAAGGTATTATTCTAGCAGGTGGCTCGGGGACACGTTTATATCCTTTGACCCGAGCTGCATCAAAACAACTTATGCCGGTTTATGATAAACCAATGATTTACTACCCACTTTCAACATTGATGTTGGCTGGGATTAGGGATATTTTGATTATCTCAACTCCACAGGATTTACATCGATTCAAAGAGCTTCTTCAAGACGGATCTGAGTTTGGGATCAAACTTTCTTATGCAGAGCAACCAAGTCCAGATGGTTTGGCACAAGCATTTATCATTGGGGAAGAGTTTATTGGTGATGATAGCGTTGCGCTAATCTTAGGTGACAATATCTACCATGGGCCTGGTCTTTCTAAGATGCTACAAAAGGCAGCAAGTAAGGAGTCGGGAGCAACTGTTTTTGGCTACCATGTGAAGGATCCAGAGCGCTTTGGTGTAGTTGAGTTTGACAAGGATATGAACGCTATTTCTATAGAAGAAAAGCCAGAAAACCCTCGTTCAAACTATGCAGTTACAGGACTCTATTTTTATGATAATGATGTAGTTGAAATTGCTAAGAGTATTAAACCAAGTCCTCGTGGTGAACTGGAAATTACAGATGTAAATAAGGCTTACCTAGATCGTGGAGATTTATCCGTTGAGGTTATGGGACGTGGCTTTGCTTGGCTAGATACTGGAACTCATGAAAGTTTACTAGAGGCTTCACAGTATATCGAAACAGTTCAACGTATGCAAAATGTTCAGGTAGCAAACTTGGAAGAAATTGCTTACCGCATGGGCTATATCAGTCGCGAAGATGTGTTGGCCTTAGCCCAACCACTTAAGAAAAATGAATACGGGCAGTATCTGCTCCGTTTGATAGGAGAAGCATAGATGACAGATAAATTTTTCGGCAAGACACTTGCAGCACACAAGGTTGATGCAATCCCAGGTATGCTGGAGTTTGATATCCCTGTGCATGGAGACAACCGTGGCTGGTTTAAAGAAAATTTCCAAAAGGAAAAAATGCTGCCACTTGGATTTCCAGAGTCTTTCTTTGCAGAAGGAAAATTGCAAAACAATGTATCCTTCTCACGCAAAAATGTTCTCCGTGGCTTGCATGCAGAACCATGGGATAAGTACATCTCTGTAGCAGATGGAGGGAAAGTTCTGGGTTCTTGGGTTGATCTACGTGAAGGAGAAACCTTCGGAAATACCTATCAGACAGTTATTGATGCTAGCAAGGGAATTTTTGTTCCTAGAGGCGTGGCCAATGGTTTTCAAGTCCTATCAGATACAGTTTCTTATAGTTATCTGGTCAATGACTACTGGGCTCTTGAACTCAAACCCAAGTATGCCTTTGTGAACTATGCTGATCCAAGCCTTGGCATTGAATGGGAAAATCTTGCAGAAGCAGAGGTTTCAGAAGCAGATAAAAATCATCCACTACTTAAGGATGTAAAACCTTTGAAAAAAGAAGATTTGTAAAAAGGAAAGAATATGACTGAATACAAAAATATTATCGTGACAGGTGGAGCTGGTTTTATCGGTTCTAACTTTGTCCACTATGTTTACGAGAACTTTCCAGATGTTCACGTAACAGTATTAGACAAGTTGACTTATGCTGGGAACCGTTCTAATATTGAGGAAATTTTGGGTGATCGTGTTGAGTTAGTTGTTGGTGACATTGCGGATGCAGAGTTGGTAGACAAGTTGGTTGCTCAAGCAGATGCTATCGTTCATTATGCGGCGGAAAGCCACAATGATAATTCACTCAATGATCCATCACCATTTATCCATACAAATTTCATCGGAACCTATACTCTGTTAGAAGCAGCACGTAAATACGATCTTCGTTTCCACCATGTATCTACAGACGAGGTTTATGGTGATCTCCCTCTACGCGAGGATTTGCCAGGTCATGGTGAAGGACCAGGTGAGAAATTTACTGCTGAAACAAAATACAACCCAAGTTCTCCGTACTCATCAACCAAGGCTGCTTCAGACTTGATTGTCAAAGCCTGGGTACGATCATTTGGTGTCAAGGCAACGATTTCCAACTGTTCAAATAACTACGGTCCTTATCAACACATTGAAAAATTCATCCCACGTCAGATTACCAACATTCTAAGTGGAATCAAGCCAAAACTTTACGGTGAAGGTAAGAACGTTCGTGACTGGATTCATACTAATGATCATTCTTCAGGTGTTTGGACAATCTTGACAAAAGGGAAAATTGGTGAAACCTACTTGATTGGGGCTGATGGCGAGAAGAACAACAAGGAAGTTTTGGAACTCATCCTTAAGGAAATGGGACAACCTGTTGACGCTTATGATCATGTAACTGACCGTGCAGGGCATGATCTTCGCTATGCGATTGATGCAAGCAAGCTCCGTGATGAGTTGGGGTGGAAACCTGAATTTACCAACTTTGAAGCAGGACTCAAAGAAACTATCAAATGGTACATGGATAACCAAGAATGGTGGCAAGCAGAGAAAGAAGCTGTTGAAGCCAATTATGCTAAGACTCAGGAGATTATTACATTATAAAAAGCAGGAAATAACTGCTTTTTATTGCTATATTGGGAAGAGTTGTTAATCGATTGAAAGGGAAAAAGTATATGAAGTTGAAGAAAAAACGTATTCGAAATTCGGCAAAAGCAAAGATGAAATCAATAGAAAAAGCGATAAAGATTGGTATGGATAATTTGTACAGTAATGTGAGTTATCTTCTACAGGAGTTAGAGCTAAAAAACGATGCCTCATCTGAGTATGTCATTTTAAAAAGCAAAGATGATATTTTAGAAGAGATGGACAAACTCAAAAAAGATATTATTTTTCTTTCTAAAGGAGTCAATATAAATTTCATTATACCTATACTTCTCAAAGCTCTAGATAAAATTTATTTTGATGATAATTGGAAACATTTGAAAGATAAGGGTATCGCATTAAAAAATCTGATTGCTATTATATGGTCGGAGGGAGACAAAACTCTTTTAAGCAATACTTGTGTACTAGAGAGATCTTTTTTTGTTTTATTAAAAAAGATGATTAAGTATTCAAAACTTGTTCACTATCAGTGGTTATTTTCAGGTGAGAAAAATGATTTGCAAATAGTTCTTTATTTATCTGAAATGGAGGTAGAATTGGACGAAACTTCTAGAAAATTTTTACAGAATAACTATATCTTTCCAGAAGTTACATATGGTGATGGACAAAGGTCTACAGGAATAAATAATAATTTATTTTTTGATGATCCTGGAAAATACATCGATTCTATAAATAAAATATTCGATGGAGCAGAACCAAATAATATTGATTATTTTAAAGGAACTTTTTTTGAACATTTCAAAGGAGTTGATGATACTAGATATACAAATTTTTGGAAGGGGTTCAAAATAAGATTGAATTTGTTTACTAATTCCTTTGTCCAGCAACAAAATAATGGTGGGATATTTTACTTAAGTATGAGTGAATTTGAGAGAATTACTTCTCAGTACACTTATGATTCAAACTTTAAAAATAATTTAATGTTAACTAGAGATTTTATAGATATTGACTATTTAGGAAATCCAAATAAAATTGTCTCAAGACCTTTAATCCCATTATTTAATGAGAAATATTGTTTTATATCATGTTATAATATGTTTGATTCTCTTAATAATTATATTGAATCATTTATTTTTAAAATGAATACAACAGGAACAATACCTGAAAAAGATGAGGAGTTATTTCAGATTATATATTCAAAACCATTTGAAATAGAAGTTATTAAATTATTGTGTAATTCTGGGTATCAATCTGGTAGTGTTACTAACAGCGGAGCTTGGCAAATATATACAGAAACAGGATTAGTGACTAAAGAAATTGCGAATGATGATTTTCGAAATCAAAATACAGGAGAAATTGATTGTTTAGCAATAAGTGAAGCTAAACGAATTATCTATGTTATTGAGTGTAAAGTATTACAGCTTCCATCAGATTTTTTGTCATATAGAAATAGAATAACTCACCTCCATGGAAAGTATAGAGAACAACTTCAGAAAAAAGTAGATTTTGTGAAAAGTAAATATAAAGATTATTCTATTAGGCCTATTCTTTTATTAGATAAAGGCTTTACAACAATTAGACAGTATCCTAATAATTCAGATAATTTGAGAATTTTGACGTTAAATTTATTAAAAGAAGAATTATAATAAATTTAGTAAATTTTATAACTTATTATAAAGGGAATAGTAGAACCTGCCTATGATCAGGTTACTGACCGTGGAGACCATGAACTCCGCTATGCGATTGACGCAAGCAAGCTCCGTGATGAGTTGGTGTGGAAACCTGAATTTACCAACTTTGAAGCTGGGCTAAAGGAAATAATCAAGTGGTATACAGATAAGCAAGAATGGTGGAAAGTAGGGAAAGAAGCTGTTGAAGCCAATTATGCTAAGAATCAGTAGATTATTAAATTATAAAAAGCTGGAAATAGCTACTTTTTATTGCTATATTGAGAAGAGTTACAAATTAGAAAGGTATAGAGATGATTTTAATTACAGGATCAAAAGGTCAGTTAGGAACTGAACTTCGTTATTTATTGGATGAGCGTAATGAAGAATACGTAGCAGTAGATGTGGATGAGATGGACATTACCAATGCAGAGATGGTTGAGAAAGTTTTTGAAGAGGTGAAACCGACTTTAGTCTACCATTGTGCAGCCTACACCGCTGTTGATGCAGCAGAGGATGAAGGGAAAGAATTGGACTTCGCCATCAATGTGACGGGGACAGAGAATGTCGCAAAAGCATCTGAAAAGCATGGTGCAACTCTAGTTTATATTTCTACCGACTATGTCTTTGATGGTAGAAAACCAGTTGGACAAGAGTGGGAAGTTGATGACCGACCAGATCCACAGACAGAATATGGACGCACTAAGCGTATGGGAGAAGAGTTAGTTGAGAAGCATGTGTCTAATTTCTATATTATCCGTACTGCCTGGGTATTTGGAAATTATGGCAAAAATTTCGTTTTTACCATGCAAAATCTTGCGAAAAATCATAAGACTTTAACAGTTGTAAATGACCAGCACGGTCGTCCGACTTGGACTCGTACCTTGGCTGAGTTCATGACCTACCTGGCTGAAAACCGCAAGGAATTTGGTTATTATCATTTGTCAAATGATGCTACAGAAGACACAACTTGGTATGATTTTGCAGTTGAAATTTTGAAAGATACAGATGTGGAAATCAAGCCAGTAGATTCAAGTCAATTTCCAGCAAAAGCTAAACGTCCGTTAAACTCAACAATGAGCCTTTCTAAAGCTAAAGCTACTGGATTTGTCATTCCAACTTGGCAAGATGCCTTGAAAGAATTTTACAAACAAGAAGTAAGATAAGCAATAGAATGATTTTTCTAGTCTAATAAAAGAGAATGACAAAAAATTATTATTAGAAACAGATAAAAGAAATATAGAACTAACTCTAACAATAATCGGGTATGCATAGTGTAGATAACGAAATAGTTAGAGAGTTAAATGAATGGTTAGAAGACTTTACAAGAGAGAACAAAATAAGGTTAATCGATATAAACAAAGAATTTTCTGAAGATTATCATTTGAAATATGAATATACAAGTGAGGGATTGCATTATAATGATGAAGGTTTATTAGTACTTAGAAATTATATGAATGAGAAAAATATTAATTTACTGTAGAGGTAAGAATAACATGAAATTAGTTTTGACTGTTTGTTAATATTAAATTATATTATTTGTTTTATAAGATTTATATGGAGTTAAGAATAGTATGATAAAATATTTTTTAAAAGCATTAGAATTTAATATGATTAAGAAGAAAAGATTAGATTTAAAAAATTCTGACTTTACGATCATAAGCTCTAACTGTCTTGGAGGTGTAATAAGTCATAAATTAGGCCTTAAGTTTATGTCTCCAACAGTAAACTTGTTTATAGAACCCAGCTCATTTGTTAAGTTTTGTAAGAATTTACCTTTCTATTTTGAACAACCACTAGTGGAGAAACAATGGGCAGGTAGTTATCCTATCGCTTTATGTAATGATATAGAGATACATGGATCACATTATAGAAATTTTTCAGAATTGAAAGATAAATGGAATGAAAGAAAGAGAAGGGTAAACTTCGACAATCTATTTATTTTCATGATAGAGCGGGATGGATGTACATATGAAGATATATTGGAATTTGATAATTTATCCTATAAAAATAAAGTTGTGTTCGTAAGTAAGGAGATGCCAGAAATAAAATCTGCCATACATATTCCAAAAACTAATGAAACAATTAATGGTAAAATACAAGTGAAAAATCTACTAGGATATAGAAATAAACTAGTAGGAAAAAGAGATATTGATCTTTTTGATTATATAAAATTCTTTAATGAAGGAATAATACAACTAAATAGAAAATAAGGATATTTTTGAAATAAAATATTATCTAATGGCCTAAAAAATAATCAGTAAAAGAATTTTAATGGCGAGGAGTATATGTACGATTATCTTGTTGTTGGTGCTGGTCTTTTTGGTGCAGTTTTTGCCCATGAATCAGCCTTAAAAGGAAAAAAAGTAAAAGTCATTGAAAAACGAAATCATATCGCGGGTAATATCTATACTCGTGAAGAGGAAGGAATTCAAGTTCATCAATATGGTGCTCATATATTCCATACTTCGGATAAGGAAATCTGGGATTATGTAAATCAGTTTGCAGAGTTTAACCGTTACACAAACTCCCCAGTTGCAAATTATAAGGGAGAGATTTATAACCTTCCTTTCAATATGAATACTTTCAATAAACTTTGGGGAGTTGTAACGCCAGCAGAAGCACAAGCTAAGATTGATGAGCAACGTGCGGTTTTAAATGGTAAAACTCCTGAAAATTTGGAAGAACAGGCGATATCTCTTGTAGGTACAGACATCTACGAAAAATTAATCAAGGACTATACAGAGAAACAGTGGGGCAAGCCAACTACGGAACTTCCAGCCTTTATCATTCGCCGTTTGCCAGTACGCCTGACCTATGATAACAACTATTTTAACGATACCTATCAAGGAATTCCAATTGGTGGTTATACTCAGATAGTTGAAAAAATGTTGGATCATGAAAACATTGATGTAGAAACAAATGTTGATTTCTTTGCGAATAAAGAGCAATATATGAAGGACTTCCCTAAGATTGTCTTTACCGGTATGATTGATGAATTCTTCGATTATAAGTTGGGTGAACTAGAGTATCGTAGTCTTCGTTTTGAAAATGAGACCCTGGATATGGAAAATTACCAAGGAAATGCAGTTGTGAACTATACGGATGCTGATACCCCATATACTCGCATTATTGAACACAAACATTTTGAGTTTGGGAGTCAAGCAAAGACTATCATTACTAAAGAACATTCCAAAACATGGGAAAAAGGTGATGAGCCTTATTATCCAGTTAATAATGATCGTAATAATCATTTGTATAAATCGTATAAAAAATTGGCCGATGAGCAAGGGAATGTTATCTTTGGTGGTCGTTTAGGACACTATCGTTATTACGATATGCACCAAGTAATTGGAGCAGCTTTACAGTGTGTAAGAAATGAGTTAGATTAAATAAGTAAAATTGATCACCAGTTCTCATTTATAAAAGTATTAAAAATTCCTTGACTATGTGATGTAGTTGAGGGATTTTTGATAATATTCATATTTTTGCAAAGTTTTTGTTTAAAAAATAATTTTCTAAAATTCAGAAAATTCTATTGACAGGACTTGAAAAAGAGTCTATAATGAATAAAAAAACAAAGGAGAATACTATGAAAACAAGAAAAGTATTGGCTCTTGCGGGAGTAACCTTATTAGCAGCTGGTGTTTTAGCTGCTTGTTCTGGGGGTTCAGGCGCTCAAGGTGAAAAGACCTTTGCATTTACCTACGAGACACATCCAGATAATCTCAACTATTTGACAACTGGTAAGGCAGCAACTTCTGAGATTACTAGTAATGTGATTGATGGATTGCTTGAAAATGATAAATACGGGAACCTTGTTCCTTCATTGGCAGAAGACTGGTCTGTCTCTAAGGATGGCTTGACTTATACTTATAAGATTCGTCAGGATGCCAAGTGGTATACATCTGAGGGAGAAGAGTATGCTCCTGTTAAGGCTCAGGACTTTGTAACAGGACTTAAATATGCAACAGATAAGAAAGCAGAAGCCCTTTACTTGGTACAGGATTCAATCAAAGGTCTGGATGCCTATGCCAAAGGTGAAATCACAGACTTTGCTCAAGTCGGGATTAAAGCGCTTGACGACCAAACAATCCAATACACCTTGAACAAACCTGAAACTTTTTGGAACTCAAAAACAACCATGGGTGTGCTTGCGCCAGTCAATGAAGAGTTTTTGAACTCAAAAGGGGATGATTTTGCCAAAGCGACGGATCCAAGTAGTCTCTTGTATAACGGCCCTTATTTGTTGAAATCCATTGTGACCAAATCCTCTGTTGAATTTGCGAAAAATCCGAACTATTGGGATAAGGACAATGTGCATATTGACAAGGTCAAATTGTCATTCTGGGATGGGCAAGATACCAGCAAACCAGCAGAAAACTTTAAAGATGGTAGCCTTACAGCAGCTCGTCTTTATCCAACAAGTGCAAGTTTCGCAGAGCTTGAGAAGAGTATGAAAGACAATATCGTCTATACTCAACAAGACTCTACGACTTATCTAGTAGGAACAAATATTGACCGTCAATCTTATAAACACACATCTAAGACTAGCGAAGAACAAAAGACATCTACTAAAAAGGCGCTCTTAAACAAGGATTTCCGTCAGGCTATTGCCTTTGGATTTGACCGTACAGCTTATGCCTCTCAGTTGAATGGAGAAACTGGAGCAAGCAAAATCTTGCGTAATCTCTTTGTGCCACCAACATTTGTTCAAGCAGATGGGAAAAACTTTGGCGATATGGTCAAAGAAAAATTAGTAACCTATGGGGATGAATGGAAGGATGTTAATCTGGCCGATTCACAAGATGGTCTCTACAATCCAGAAAAAGCCAAGGCTGAATTTGCTAAAGCTAAATCAGCTTTACAAGCAGAAGGTGTGACATTCCCAATTCACCTAGATATGCCTGTTGACCAGACAGCAACTACAAAAGTTCAGCGCGTCCAATCTATGAAACAATCCTTGGAAGCAACTTTAGGAACTGATAATGTCGTTATTGATATCCAACAATTGCAAAAAGATGAATTGCTTAATGTAACTCTATTTGCTGAAAATGCTGCTGGCGAAGACTGGGATTTATCAGATAATGTCGGTTGGGGTCCAGACTTTGCCGATCCATCAACCTACCTTGATATTATCAAACCTTCTGTAGGAGAAAGTACTAAAACATATTTAGGATTTGACTCAGGGGAAGATAATGTAGCTGCTAAAAAAGTAGGTCTATATGACTACGAAAAATTGGTTACTGAAGCTGGTGATGAGGCTACAGATGTTGCTAAACGCTATGATAAATACGCTGCTGCCCAAGCTTGGTTGACCGACAGTGCTTTGATCATCCCAACAACTTCTAAAACTGGTCGTCCAATCTTGTCTAAGATGGTACCATTTACAATACCATTTGCATTGTCAGGAAACAAAGGCACAAGTGACCCAGTCTTATATAAATACTTGGAACTTCAAGACAAGGCAGTTACTGCAGATGAATACCAAAAAGCTCAAGATAAATGGATGAAAGAAAAAGCAGAATCCAATAAAAAAGCGCAAGAAGAACTTGCCAAACATGTGAAATAAGATAAAAAGAAGTTAGTTATTCGCTAACTTCTTTTGATTTATTGAAAATGAGTTGAAACCTCTCTTCACTTTCAAAGATTATGAAGCTAATTTTTTTGTAGAAAAAATCCTGAGTTTTTATTCTCAGGATTTTCTTTCATCTCACTGTTGTGGTTGTTGAACTTGTGGATTTTGTGGCGTTGGTTGTACTGGTTGTGTCGGTTGACTAGCTTGACTAGCTTGTCCTTGATTTGGATCAGTTACTGGAGCACTGTTGGGTTGTTGTCCTACTGTGGTGTTTGCTTGTGTAGTTGAACTTTCAGCTGTTGTAGAGGGGGTCTCTACTGACTGTGTTTGTTGGGTAGAAGGTGTAGTCCAAGTATTCTTGGCACCGTTCAAAAAGACAAACTCACCACTTCTGTATACTCCCTCAGGCATTGACCAATCTCCAGGATGGTCGTTTTGAGAGAGAGAAGTTATCATAGCACGATAGACTTTGGCAGCAACTGTGAGACCATCCCCTACAATTGGTGTGAGACGATTTGTGTAGCCTGTCCATACAGCCATTGAATATTTACGGGTATACCCTACAAACATTTCATCTGGAGCTACGTAACCAGTGTTCTTGATATACTTTTCAATTTCTTCGTCAGTATAGTTAGAAGTACCTGTTTTACCTGCTTGTGGAAGCCAAGGTAGGTAGGCTCCACGTCCGGTTCCGTATACTAAGACAGTTTTCATCATTTCGGTCATCATATAGGCTGTTGTTTCCTTCATGGCACGAGTTCCGACATTAGAGAACTCTTTTTCACTCCCATCACTAAAGACGACTTTATGGATATACATTGGTTTATAGTAAGTTCCACCATTTGCAAAAGCAGCGTAGGCAACTGCCATTTTTTCACTACTTGCACCGTACTGTTTGTTGGATTCAGTTGTGTTACTTGAAATGGCGTTTGCATAATGCATGCTTGGATAGTCGATACCAAGACCATTAAGGAAGGTTTTAGCTCTATCTAGACCGACCTTATTCAAAGTCTCAACGGCTGTGACATTTCGTGATTGTTGAAGAGCATATTGCAGAGTAATGTTACCAAAATATGCTCGATCCCAGTTGTAGACAGGTGTGCTTGTTCCCGGATAGTTATAAGGAATATCATTAACCATAGTTGCAGTGGAATCATATACACCGTATTCTATGGCAGGTGCATAATCGGTGATTGGTTTCATTGTTGAACCCCAGTCACGATTGGTTTCCACAGCTTGGTTGGTGCCAAATGAAACGTTACTTGCTTGGTGACGAGCTCCAAGTTGGGCAATGACTTTACCATTTGAAACATCTACGACCGTAGATGCGACTTGCAAATCATCGTCAGGGTAAGAGACGTATTGATCGGAGTTGTAGATATCCCACAGACGTTTTTGAGCCTCTTGGTCTACATTTGTGTAGACATCCATCCCAGTAGTTAGAAGGTTATAGCCAGTTTCTTGTTCTACTTGGTCGATAACCTCTTTGAGATAATTGTCCATATATACTGGGTAGCTATTGACTGATTTCAAACTTTGGAGTCCATCAGTAATAGGAGTATTGATAGCTTTCTCATACTGTTCAGCAGAGATGTAGCCTTGATTTTTCATTTCAGATAAGACCAAGTTTCGGCGGTCTTGGGCTGCTTCTGGATGTGAATAGGGGTCATATTGGTTTGGTGCCTGAGGCATTCCAGCCAGCAAGGCTAACTGAGGTAAACTTAAATTATTAAGGTCTTTACCATAGTAGTTTTGAGCTGCTGTCTGCATTCCATAGTTGCCATTAGACATGTAGACCTTATTTATATAGTAGGTCAAGATTTCCTGTTTGGTTGCTTTTTGCTCTAATTGGATAGCTAGCCAAGCCTCTTGTGCTTTTCGGGAGATGTTTTGATCCGAAGTTGATGTTGAGAAATAGGTCAACTTAATCAACTGCTGGGTTAGGGTTGATCCCCCCTGTAAAGAATTACTTTGTAAGTTACGTAAGAAGGCCCCCATGATCCGAATCGTATCTACCCCTCTGTGGTCAAAGAAGCGGTGGTCCTCGATAGACACGATGGCTTTGACTAAATCAGTAGGAATTTCGTTGGCCTGAGCGTTTACTCGGCGTTCAGAGCCCAGATCGGCAATGAGTTCGTTATTATTGTCGTAAATCTTGCTCGAAGTTGTTGCAACTAATTTACTATCTGATAGTGCTGGAGCTTTACTTACAAAATAGAGGAAAACACCCCCACCCAATAGAAATAATGCGATAAAGAGAGTTAGGAAAAAGATTCCAGTATACTTTAATATTCGCATAAGAATGTATTTATTCATCTTGTTTACCACCTAGTAAATGTTCTTTGATGACATCGAGATAGGGAATTTGTGGAAATGCCCCTAGTTTTATCTGGTAACCGTATTCTCGTATGTATCCAAGTGGCATTGATTTTTGCCCCTTATCTTGATGATAGAAGCGAATCAAATCATATGCCGGTAATAAGTAGGTTTCTTGCTGAGAAGAAAAGTGAAGAAGGACAAAGCAGATTCCTTGTTGAGCAAGGACTTGTTCCATATGCTGAATCTGATGTGGATGGAAATTTTTCATCGGAATCGCACATTTTTGTTTTGTTTCCTTGGCTTCAAAGTCGATGTAATATCCCTTATAAACGCCAGAATAGTCTGTCGTTGAAGCTTGTCGAAAATAGGCTTCAACAATCTTGGCACGACTTCGTTGTGGATAGTCCACTCGTACGATTTGAATAGGGGTTGGTTTCTTGTGTATAACAGCCAAGCCCTGAGACAAATAGTAGTCGTTGGTAGCATTAATCATCTTTTCAAAAGACATTCCTCGATTTGCGAAATTTTGGGGTTGAGAAAGCGATGTTTGTCTTTTTTGTGATGAAATTTTATGAGGATAGTTGACCATAATTCTCCTTATTGGTACAATAACATCACTCTATTATACCATAATTTTACACAGAAAGGGTTAAAAATGACTACAGCTTTGGTTTTAGGCTATTCTGCTTTTGATTTGGGTTTGTTTTCGGACAAGGATCCTCGTCTTAAATTGATTAAAAAAGCGATACGTAGGGATTTAGAAGCTATGGCAGAAGATGGGGTGACTTGGCTTGTATTTACCGGAACTTTGGGCTTTGAATATTGGGTTTTAGAGGTTGCTCAGGAAATGAAGACCGAATACGGTTTCCACTTGGCCACCATTTTTGCTTTTGAAACTCATGGGGAAAATTGGAATGAAGGTAATCAGATGAAACTGAGCCGCTTTAAGCAGGTAGACTTTGTCAAATATGCTTATCCTCGTTATGAACACAAGGGGCAGTTAAGAGATTACCAGCAGTTTTTACTGGAAAACACGAACAGTTCTTATCTTTTTTATGATGAGGAAAATGAAACGAGACTAGCTTATATTTACCAAATGATGAAAGAGCAGGAAGACTATTTTATAAAGAGACTAACATTTGATCAGCTAAATGAACTTGCAGAAAATTTTTCCGAAAATTGAAGCTTTGACCTTGATTTTTGTTTGTCTTTTTTTATATAATAATACTAGCAACTGAGAATGGAGAGAGACATGGCAGGTATTATTTTTTCGGCGAAAGATATTTTTGAACAAGAGTTTGGACGTGAAGTCCGTGGGTATAGTAAAGTAGAAGTTGATGAATTTTTGGACGATGTCATCAAGGACTATGAAACCTATGCTACCTTGGTCAAGTCACTTCGTCAGGAAATTGCGGATTTGAAGGAAGAATTAGCTCGTAAACCAAAACCTTCACCAGTTCAAACAGAACCTTTTGAAGCGGCAACAACAAGTTCTATGACGAACTTTGATATTTTAAAACGTTTAAATCGTCTTGAAAAAGAAGTGTTTGGTAAACAAATTTTAGATAACTCAGGATTTTAAGAGCTTATTTAAAAAGTGCAATTTTTGGATAATCGCGTGAGGAGAGTTGCTTTTCATGAGGAAAGTCCATGCTAGCACAGGCTGTGATGCCTGTAGTGTTTGTGCTAGGCGAAACCATAAGCCTAGGAACGAGAAATCGTTACGGCAGTTGAAATGGCTAAGTCTTTGGATAGGTCAGAGTAGGCTTGAAAGTGCCACAGTGACGGAGTCTTTCTGGAAACGGAGAGAGTGGAACGCGGTAAACCCCTCAAGCTAGCAACCCAAATTTTGGTCGGGGCATGGAGTGCACGGAAACGAACGTAGTACTCTGACTGCTATCAGCTAGAGCTGCTAGTGGTAGACAGATGATTATCGAAGGAAGTGGTCCTAGTCACTTCTGGAACAAAACATGGCTTATAGAAAATTGCATATAGGTTGAGGCTGAGAAAATTTTCTCAACCTCATTTTTTAAAGTGTACAATAGAAAGGTCTTGCAAGACTGTAACATGAAAAAAGAATTTAATTTAATTGCAACTGTGGCAGCTGGTCTGGAAGCTGTAGTGGGAAGAGAAGTGCGAGAGTTGGGTTATGACTGCCAAGTTGAAAATGGACGTGTTCGTTTTCAAGGAGACGTGAGAGCTATTATCGAAACTAACCTTTGGCTTCGGGCAGCAGATCGTATCAAAATTATCGTAGGAACCTTTCCTGCCAAGACTTTTGAAGAGCTGTTCCAAGGAGTATTCGCCTTAGATTGGGAAAATTATTTACCACTTGGAGCTCGATTCCCGATTTCAAAAGCCAAATGTGTTAAATCTAAACTACATAATGAACCGAGTGTTCAGGCTATTTCTAAGAAAGCTGTTGTTAAGAAATTGCAGAAACACTATGCCCGTCCAGAAGGTGTTCCACTGATGGAGAATGGCCCAGAGTTTAAGATTGAGGTTTCTATTCTAAAGGATGTGGCAACTGTCATGATTGATACGACAGGATCTAGCCTCTTTAAACGTGGTTATCGTACCGAAAAGGGTGGCGCTCCTATCAAGGAAAATATGGCAGCAGCCATTTTACAACTATCTAACTGGTATCCAGACAAGCCTTTAATTGATCCGACCTGTGGTTCGGGGACTTTCTGTATCGAGGCTGTCATGATTGCTCGAAAGATGGCACCAGGACTTCGTCGTTCTTTTGCCTTTGAGGAATGGAACTGGGTTAGCGATCGCTTGATTCAAGAAGTGCGCACAGAAGCGGCCCAAAAAGTGGATCGTGAACTTGAGTTGGATATCATGGGTTGTGATATTGATGATCGCATGGTGGAGATTGCTAAGGCTAATGCTCAGGCAGCTGGTGTTGCAGGAGATATTACCTTTAAGCAGATGCGCGTGCAGGATTTACGTTCGGATAAAATCAATGGTGTGATTATCTCCAATCCGCCTTATGGAGAACGTTTATCAGATGATGCAGGGGTTACCAAGCTTTATGCTGAGATGGGGCAAGTATTTGCACCGCTGAAAACGTGGAGCAAATTTATTCTAACTAGTGATGAAGCATTTGAAAGCAAGTATGGTAGCCAAGCGGACAAGAAGCGTAAACTGTATAACGGAACCCTGAAAGTGGATCTGTATCAATATTTTGGTCAGCGTGTTAAACGCCAAGAGGTAAAATAGAAAGGTATACTCATGAGTAAGAAAAGACGTGATCGTCATAAAAAAGAAGGCCAAGAACCGCGATTTGATTTTGATGAAGCGAAAGAGCTAACAGTTGGTCAAGCTATTCGTAAAAATGAAGAAGTGGAAGCAGGGGTCTTGCCTGAGGATTCCATTTTGGACAAGTATGTTAAACAACACAAAGATGAAATCGAAGCAGATAAGTTTGCGACTCGCCAATACAAAAAGGAGGAATTAGTCGAAACTCAGAGTCTGGATGATCTCATTCAAGAGATTCGGGAAGAGACAGCTGTTGAGCCTACTATAGTAGAGAATGATTTCATCCAGTTTGATGACTTAGAATCTACACAAGTGACAGAAACTCCTTTTGATGAGGAATTTGACACTGAGGAGGCAGTCGAAACAGAGTATCCAATGGTGGATAGTGAAGATGGGCAAAGCGTTAAGAAACAGATTCTTTATGGCTTGTTAGCTGCCCTAGGAATTCTTATTATTGGAACTGGTTATTATGTTTATCGTCAAGTGGATCGTTCGACCAAGGAAATTCAGACTTCTCAATCAACCACAAACTCGCAGGCAGAAGTAGAAGAATTTAATAATTTATATGATGCCTTCTACACAGATAGCAATAAAACAGCTTTGAAGAATAGCCAGTTTGAAAAGCTGACTCAACTCAAGACTTTACTTGATAAGCTAGAAGGTAGTCGTGAATATACGCTTGCTAAATCGAAATATGACAGCTTAGAAACGCAAATCAAGGCTATCCAAGATGTCAATGCACAATTTGAAAAACCAGCTATTCTTGATGGTGTTCTGGATACCAATGTCAAAGCCAAAGCGGATGCTAAATTTACGGATATCAAAACTGGCAATACTGAGATTGATAAAGTGCTAGATAAGGCTATTAGCCTCGGCAAGAGCCAGCAAACAAGTACGTCTAGCTCAAGCTCAAGTCAAACTAGCAGTTCTAGTCAAGCAAGTTCAAATTCTTCTACCGACAGTACTACAAGTAACGCCAGTCCATCTTCAAGCACCTCATCAAACAATTCAGTTTCTGCGCGTGATGATAGTCATGGCGGTCTATCAAGTTCTGGAGTTAACCTACAAAGAGCTTCAAGCCGTGTGCCGTTCAATCAATCGGCTGTGGATGATAGTAATAACTCTGCCTGGGATTTTGCTGATGGTGTTTTGGAACAAATTCTCGCGACTTCACGTTCACGTGGCTACATAACTGGCAACCAATATATCCTCGAACGTGTCAATATCGTTAATGGCAATGGTTATTACAATCTCTATAAGCCAGACGGAACCTATCTATTTACCCTTAACTGTAAGACTGGATACTTTGTTGGGAATGGTTCTGGACATGCGGATGCCTTGGACTATTAAGCAGTCGTTACAAAATTCTTTCTTTTCAAAAGTAAAAATGATAAAATAAAACAAATTAAACAAGAGGAGTGTCATATGACAAAAGCTAACTTTGGTGTCGTAGGTATGGCCGTAATGGGCCGTAACCTTGCCCTAAATATTGAATCTCGTGGTTACACAGTTGCTATTTACAACCGTAGTAAAGAAAAAACTGAAGATGTAATTGCTTGCCATCCTGAAAAGAACTTTGTACCAAGCTATGACGTTGAAAGTTTTGTAAACTCAATCGAAAAACCTCGTCGTATCATGTTGATGGTTCAAGCTGGACCTGGTACAGATGCTACTATCCAAGCCCTTCTTCCACACCTTGACAAGGGTGATATCTTGATCGACGGAGGAAACACTTTCTACAAAGATACTATCCGTCGTAATGAAGAATTGGCAAACTCAGGTATCAACTTTATCGGTACTGGGGTTTCTGGTGGTGAAAAAGGTGCCCTTGAAGGTCCTTCTATCATGCCTGGTGGACAAAAAGAAGCCTATGAATTGGTTGCGGATGTTCTTGAAGAAATTTCAGCTAAAGCACCAGAAGATGGCAAACCATGTGTGACTTACATCGGTCCTGATGGAGCTGGTCACTATGTGAAAATGGTTCACAACGGTATCGAGTATGGTGACATGCAATTGATCGCAGAAAGCTATGACTTGATGCAACACTTGCTAGGCCTTTCTGCAGAAGATATGGCTGAAATCTTTACTGAGTGGAACAAGGGTGAATTGGACAGCTACTTGATCGAAATTACAGCTGATATCTTGAGCCGTAAAGACGATGAAGGTCAAGACGGACCAATCGTAGACTACATCCTTGACGCTGCAGGTAACAAGGGAACTGGTAAATGGACTAGCCAATCATCACTTGACCTTGGTGTGCCATTGTCACTCATCACTGAGTCAGTATTTGCACGTTACATTTCAACTTACAAAGAAGAACGTGTGCATGCTAGCAAGGTTCTTCCAAAACCAGCTGCCTTCAAATTTGAAGGAGACAAGGCTGAATTGATTGAAAAAATCCGTCAAGCTCTTTACTTCTCAAAAATCATTTCATATGCACAAGGTTTTGCTCAATTGCGTGTAGCTTCTAAAGAAAACAACTGGAACTTGCCATTTGCGGACATCGCATCTATCTGGCGTGATGGCTGTATCATCCGTTCTCGTTTCTTGCAAAAGATCACAGATGCTTACAACCGTGATGCAGACCTTGCTAACCTTCTTTTGGATGAGTACTTCTTGGATGTTACTGCTAAGTACCAACAAGCAGTGCGTGATATCGTAGCTCTTGCTGTTCAAGCTGGTGTACCAGTGCCAACATTCTCAGCAGCTATTACTTACTTTGATAGCTACCGTTCAGCTGACCTTCCAGCTAACTTAATCCAAGCGCAACGTGACTACTTTGGTGCCCACACTTACCAACGTAAAGACAAAGAAGGAACATTCCACTACTCTTGGTATGACGAAAAATAAGTAGGTCTGCCATGGGGAAACGGATTTTATTACTTGAGAAAGAACGAAATCTAGCTCACTTTTTAAGTTTGGAACTCCAAAAAGAGCAATACCGAGTTGATCAGATTGAGGAGGGGCAAAAAGCCCTCTCCATGGCTCTTCAGACAGACTATGACTTGATTTTATTGAATGCTCAACTGGGGGATATGACAGCCCAGGATTTTGCAGATAAGCTGAGTCGGACTAAGCCAGCTTCAGTCATCATGGTCTTGGACCATCGTGAAGAATTGCAAGATCAGCTTGAGGCAATCCAACGCTTTGCCGTTTCTTACATCTATAAGCCAGTTATTATTGAGAATCTGGTAGCTCGTATTTCAGCGATTTTCCGAGGTCGGGACTTTATCGACCAACACTGTAGTCAGATGAAGGTTCCAACTTCTTACCGCAATCTGCGTATGGATGTAGAACATCATACCGTTTATCGTGGCGAGGAGATGATTGCTCTGACTCGTCGTGAGTATGATCTTTTGGCTACTCTTATGGGAAGCAAGAAAGTTCTGACTCGTGAGCAGTTGTTGGAAAGTGTCTGGAAGTATGAAAGTGCGACCGAAACCAATATCGTGGATGTCTATATCCGTTATCTACGTAGCAAGCTGGATGTAAAAGGTCAGAAAAGCTACATTAAAACCGTGCGTGGTGTTGGTTACGCTATGCAAGAATAGAAAAGCAGTCACTCTCGTGTAACTGTTGTTTGAGCTCTATACTATCTGTAGCAGGAATTCCTGAACTCCAGATAGTATAGAGCTTTTTGAATAGCCACAAATGCAGGTCTTTAGACGGATGATATAGTAGGTTGAATCTAGAATAGTATGTGGCTGTTGATAAAATATTTCTAGAACTGTTTTAGCAGTCGTTGTGTCTTGCTCTAGTTTCGATATACTATCATGGTCTAAAGGGGGGCAGGGAGAAAGCTTTCTTCTTGATACGAGTCTAGTCTCCTATAAGTTGCATTTTCACGACTCTCTACTTTTTGACGTTCCAAAAAGATGAGTTAACTGTAGGTGAAGTCAATATACTCTTTATAAGTATTCAAAAAATGGAATTTAGTATAGTTTGGCATTAGATTAAAAAATTATTTCTATTACAATATTATAATATAATAAATGATTGAAATCCTGAAATATTCTGAAAATAATGGAAAATAATAAATAATAATTAATATAATTGACAAATCCGCTTATATAAATTATAATGTTGAGTGTATGTGTATGTGTATGTGTATGTGTATGTGTATGTGTATGTGTATGTGTACTACATGCTATTTTTTAGAAATCAAAAGGAGAAAATGTGATGTATTTTAATCGTAAAAATGCAGAGCAAAAGAACTGGAGAATGATCAAAAAAGGAAAGCATTTCCTATTCGGTTGTTCTCTTGTTTTTGCGGTCGGAGCTAGCTTAGCTACTCAAGTGGTTCATGCAAACACAGCAGAAACTACTGTAGCAAACAACTCGACTACTGGGGATGTTAATCCTACACCGAACGGAGATGGCAAGACTTATGAGGCACCTGCTGCTGTAGCAGAAATCAAGCCAGAAGTTGCTACAACACCAGCTGTGACTACGACGGAAGCAGCTGTAGCAGAACCAGCTGTAACAACACCGGCAGTAGCAGAGCAAGCTACTCCAAAAGTAGCTAATAAAGAGGCTTTGAAGGAGTTAGTTGAACAAATCAAAGCTCTAGATAAAGCAGGAAAGACAGAAGAATCACTTTCACGCTTAAACACAGCTCTTGAACAAGCACAAAAGGTTTTGGATAAGGCAGAAGCAAGCCAAGAAGAAGTGGACACAGAGTACACTGCTCTTGAAAAAGCGCTAGCTCAACTTGTTGAAAAAGAAGCTAAAGAAGCGAAAGCTGAAGCAACAAGTGAGGTTACAACTGAGGAAGCAGCGCCAGCAGAACCAGGTCGTTCAAGAAGAGGAAAACGTGATCTAAGTTCACGTTCAGCAGACCGTGCAGCAAGCCGTTCGGTTGACGGAAACTTAGAGGAGGGTGAGTTCAGCGGTGAAGGGGTTAAGCAGTTCACATCTGTTCACTATAGCATTGATGGTGATCGTACAGTTTGGACGATCGGTGTTGTCCCTAATCATAAAATTCATCGATCAGTTGGTCTAGTCGCTGCATCTGATGATGTTATCGAAAGTATCACTGTTTCAAACCGTGGAGTAAAAGGTGGGAAACTCCATGAAGAGTATTATGTTAATAAAAATAATTTTGATAAGGTTCCGCTAAGAAATCAAAAAGCTTTGGTTTCTTACTATGGAGCTCTTGGTGGAGGAACTCCAGATAACCTTACTTACCAGGTAGTAACAAGAGGTAAACATCATAATCTTTTTGCACGTTTTGCAACAGCTCCTGCCAAATTAACGCTTGAAAACAATGGTTTGAACGGTCATACAGCTGTTAGAGACCGTACTTCAGACTTCCCGACAGTTGGTGTTAACGTTGCTAATAAGGCTGCTGCAAAACCAGGTATTAACAATACTTATACGCAAACAAATGACACGATTACAGTGCCTACTGTAGCTTCTACAGATACAACCTTGACAGGTACCGGTCAGCCAGGTGCTATCATCAATATCAAGGTAAATGGCAAAACTGCTAGACAAGTCCAAGTTGCAGGAAACGGACAGTGGTCATTCCCACTTGAACTTGGTTTGAATAGTAATGTTACTGGTGGTGCACAGTTAGTTCCTGCAAACAAAATTAGCGTAAGCCAAACCGTTAATGGTCAAGAAAGTGGAGATACAGATGTAAACGTATCTCTAGGTCACTCAGAAATCCTTCCATCATCTAAATCAAAACAACAGAATAATCTTGTTGCAAATGATAGAAACGTTACCTTGAAAGTGCCACACGATGCAGGAGCAGCTTATTTCGAGTTCACGGATACTGAGGGGACAACTCGTCAGGTTGGGCTCAAACGTGATGCTGTCCCAGGTAAGTGGCAAGTAAACTCTTCAAGCAGTGCACTTGCAAGTGTTGCTTCAAGTGAACAAGGCAAGTTCTACTCAACGATCAACTTGACCTTGAACAAAGATATGAAAGCTGGTACAACAGCCAAAGTTATCTCTAACATGCAAGAAGGTAGCTACTCAAGTCTTCAAGGTTGGCAATCACGTAACGTTGAAGAAGCTCCAAAAGAAGCACCAAAACCAAGCACTCCAGCGCCAGTTACTCCACAACCAGAAGCACCAAAACCAAGCACTCCAGCAGTAGATGCTGCGACTAGCGGTCCAGCAATTGTCAATGATTTGGCAGGTAAAGCAAGTACTCCAGCTGATGTAACAGTTAAAGCACCAGCAGGTTCAACTGTTAAACTTTACAACAAAGATGGCGTTGTGATCGGTGAAGCTGTAGCTAATGCTCAAGGTGTAGCAACTGTTCATCCTACAAACAGTCTTCCAGCAGGAGAGATTACAGCTACTTCAACACCAGCAGGTGGTAAAGAGTCAGCTAAGAGTGCACCGATTACAGTTACAAAAACACCAACTCCGTATACTCCTCCAGGTCAAACTAATGGTCCTTACAAGTTGCAATTGGCCACTAATACGACACAGGTGACAGTTCATCGCGGAGATAATCTTAGTCTAACAGGTGGAGCTGTTTCAAGTTCCCTTCGTTGGTTTGGGGTTTCTCCAGAAACTGTTGGAAATGTTAAGGGATTAAAGTACACCGAAACTCTTCGCACGCGAACTAATGGTACCGGTAAACTAGAAGGTACTGTTGCATGGGACCAACCTCTTGGGGATACTAAGGTTGTCTATGGAGCTACTGGAAGTGAAAACGCAACAAGCAAGCAACAAGTATCAATGTATCGACCAATTACTGTTACAGTTCTTGAGACTACTAAAAAGTATGATCCAGTTGCAGGTACAAAAGTAGATATTGCTGATCCTAACAAGGTGAGTGAAGATGAAAAGAACAAGATCATCGACTCAGTTAAAACTGCCAACCCAAGTCTTCCAGCAGGTTCACAATACAGTGTAGATGAAAAGGGTAACCTTACAATCACATACCCTGATAAATCAACAGATAAGATTGCAGCAGCATATCTAGTTACTCCAACAAAAGATACAACAGCCCCAGCAAAACCAGTTGTGAACACAGACCTTACAGGTAAAGCCGGCACTAAAACTCCAGTTGAAGTAACTGCAGAAAAAGGTTCAACCGTAGCCCTTTACGACAAAGACAACAACAAGATCGGTGAAGCAACTGCAGGAGCAAATGGAAAAGCAACGATTACTCCAAAAGTTGATATTCCAGCAGGTAATGTAACAGCCAAAGCAACAGATGCGGCAGGTAACACATCAGTAGCAAGTGATCCTAAAGAAGCAACTCCAGCACGTGAAAACGTAGCACCAACAGTAGAGATTCCATACTCAGATCCAGCTCCAAACAAAAAAGAAGTTTATCTTTATACAGGAGAAGAAGCTGACGTTGATATTACCTTTAATGACGATTCTGGAAAAATTAAATCTGCTGCGTTAAAACAAGGTGGTAATAAATCATTATCAGCAGTTGATGGCAATCCAGATAAACAGGATAATCAATTCGGTTACACTGTAACAGCAATTAATTCTGAAACAGCGACACCTGCGAAAATTAAAGTAACAGGACAAGTTTCTGGCATAGCGGCAGAAAAATTACCGAAAACAGAAGATGATTCTTTAGATCTTGTAACACGTTATGCAACAGCAACAGATACAGATGGTGCAGAGATTTCAAATCATGCAGTAAAAAATAAGAATAATGCAGGAGAAATAGTTGGTACATACTTAACTGATCCAGGCGCTGTAACTTTCGTGTTAAAAGCACAAACTAAGAAATACGACATCAAAACTCCAGCATCGGCTGATAAAGTAACCGTATCAGATGCTAACAATGTTACTGATAAAGAGTTTGAAAAAATTAAAGAGAAAGTTAAAGTTGAATATTCTCAAAACAATCCAGATGCACGTTTAGCTGACAAAAAAGGTAAAGAAGTAGAAGATGCTTCAAAAGTTGTTGATAAAGTAGAAAAAGAAGGAAACAAAGTTGTTGTAACCTATAAAGATGGTTCTAAAGATACAAAACCATTGTCAGAATTTGTAAACGTAGCTCCAAAAGTAGAACTTCCATACTCAAATGAAGCTAAGAAAGAAATCTATGTTTATACAGGTGAAAACACTGATTTAACATTCAAAGCATCAGACAACACTGCTGTTAAAGATATGTATGTACGTGGTCCTGGTGGTATTGGAAAAGATAATACGGCAGATTACGGTTTCACAACTGGAAAAATCGAGAATTCAGCAGTCACTCATGGTGATGGTACTGTATCAGGTCCTACAGCTACTATTAAGATGACAGGTGTTACAACACTTAAAGCTCCAAACCATTGGACAAGTTTTGTTGTTGCTAATGACAATGATAATGCACCATCAAATACAGATTTTAATGCATTAGATAAAAATCCGAATGCAACTCAGACTCCAGGATATGTTCACTTCATCGTTAAATCTCAAACAGATAAGTACGATATTGCAACTCCAGCTCTAGCTGATAAAGTTGAAGTAGCAGATCCAACTAACGTAACAGATGCTGAGTTAGATAAAATCAAAGAAAAACTGAAACTTGAGTACAACAAGAAAAATGACGATGCAAATATCGCAAAAGATACTCCAGTTACAGATAAAGACGGTAAGATTCAATCAGTCACAAAAGATGACAAAGGAAATCTTGTCGTAACATATAAAGATGGTTCTAAAGATACAAAACCATTATCAGAATTTGTAACTAAAAAACCAACAACACCAGATACAACAGCTCCAGAAAAACCAGTTGTGAACACAGATCTAACAGGTAAAGCCGGCACTAAAGATCCAGTTGAAGTGACAGCAGAACCAGGATCTAAGGTTGAGTTGTTCGATAAAGACGGCAACAAGATCGGTGAAGGTACAGCTGATGAAAATGGAAAAGCTAAAATCACACCAACAGTAGAGCTTCCAGAAGGAAATGTAACAGCGAAAGCAACAGACCCATCAGGAAACGTATCAGAAGCAAGTGATCCAGCTAAGGCAACACCAGCTAAAGATGCAACACCAGCTAAGGATGCAGATGGCGTTAAAGATCCAGCTAAGACACCAGTTAAAGATCCAGCTA
>OIFW01000070.1_pt1 | contig 47644 bp, 40 predicted proteins | sample 1582111 | NCBI WGS metagenome assembly OIFW01 (sample SAMN07501063, study PRJEB24779) | human gut metagenome | isolation source: stool | host: human infant | place: USA: Pittsburgh, PA | reverse complement strand
ATATCTTGATCATCTGAAGCTCCGACTGGAACCCAAACTGCTACGAAACCTGACATATCAAATGTTTCATAACCCTTGATGTCATTAGCGCCGAAAGTCAAGACACCATTGCTGTCTGTTTCTTTCACGTAACCTGCTGCGATTGCCTCTGCATCAGATGTAAAGTTCTTGATACCATCAGCTGTACCAACAATCAAAGCACGGTATTTCTGGTTGGCATGGATTTTACCCATTTCAACATTAAGTTTAGCTGACTGATCCAAAGTCAATTTTGGATTATTCACTACAAGAGTTACCTGACCAGAGGTACGGCTGTATTTAGAACCTTCTGTATCGTCAGCTGTCATGATGTCTTTACCATAACGTACTGAAGTGTAGACTTCACTTGTGCGGTAAAGTTCAACATCTGAATTGTCCATCTTACCATCAGTTGGCAACCAGTAAGAACGTTGCGCTTGTCCACCAGATACATACTTGATACGGTTCTTCATCAAGTTAACGATGGTGTCGTGATATGGTGATTTAGTTTCCATATAGTGACCGTCATCTGTATAAAGGTCTCCATAGTAGACACGAGTGATCGTTTCCATGTTCTGCAACATTACAGCATAAGCTGCAGGGATGTTATTCAAGGTATATTTCTTATTGCTGCTGAGCATGTCTTTGTTGTAAATTTCAAATGCTTGCTTCATTTCAGAATCAGAGATAGTGAAACCATCTGATTTTTTATTGATTTCTTTCTTAATGATTTCAGCAATAATATCTTGAACGTTGTTATCATGGGCACGGATAAAGACGTAGTTTCCTGACGCGTCTCCGTATTTCTCATTGTATTTACCAATTGTAGACTGTTTAGCTGTACCGTCTTCGTTGTAGGCAGTGCTTCCATCTTTGTTAATCCAGTCAGTCTTAAAATCGCGTTGAGTCGTATTGAAAGTATTGTTATACAAAGGACTTACAGCTGGTGTACGATCCTTAATTGGTTTAGCCAATGAGAAAAGGAGGGCCAAACGTTGTTTATTTTCCATGGCAAGCGCAGCACCATCAGTCTTGTCATTGTAATGGTTGTCGTTAAGACTCCACGCTTCAAGAACTGAGATATGAGCAAGAGCTTGCGCCTCAGATTTATTTACACCATAGTACTCACGGAAATAGTTTGTGTAGAGTTGAAGCATGTCAGCATTGACATTATCTACCGCATCGACACGGATACCATCGAAGTTAGCATCCTTGTCACCCATAACAATTGAACCCCAGTTCATAAGGTAGTGAATTTGGTTCAATTGTTCCGCTTGAACAACTGGGTTAGATAAGTCTACGTCATTAGCAAGCAAGAAGTCGAAGCCACCCATGTGGTTTGGGTCAGACTGCTCATCAAGAACTGACTTATTAATCGTACCAGTCTGGTTAGTAGCCGTACGGTTCAAAAGACGATAGTTAGAATTTGCCCATGGTGTACGTGAGTCATTCACATAAAGAAGGGCTCCACCTTGAAGGTGATCCTCTCCTCCACCTTTTGAATAGTTTTCAGTTTCTTTGTTCCACTGTGGTTGTGTCTTAACAAAGGCAGAGATAGTTTCACGCAACCATTGTGTTGATTTTTCAGCCTGAATCTTTTGTTCAATCTTAACTTGGATATCCTTAGCAGCACGATTTAAGTCTGCTTGCTTATCTGTGCTTGTGTACTTAGCCTCCAAGTTGAAGACTTTAGACATGTAGTTCAAGTAATTAACTTGCGTATCTACATTTGGCCACCAAGCCATCAAAAGTGGACGGAAATCTTCTGCAGTTGATGCTTGCCAAGTTACACCATCTTTGATGATAGAAACTGGACGGTACCAGCTATCAGCAGTCAAATAACCATTAATCAATTCAAAACTTGCTTCAGATGAATCGTAGGCACGGTTATTGATTGAGAAACCATCAACAATATTTGTTGTTCCAGGTGTGAAAGAGTGTGTTGATGAACTTGTAAGGGCGCCATCTTTGCCGAAGTAAAGCAATTGACCATTTACAGTAATGGCAAAGTTTTCTTTGTGTGAACCATCTTCATTAACATAGTAATATTTACCATCAGTGTATTTGATGTTTTTCAAAGAAAGTGCTGCTTCCACTTCTGAATCTTTCAAAGCAGCTTGAGGCGCTTTAACTTCTGTGTTTACAACTTCAGCCTTCACTGTTGCTGGTTGTTCTTCTGCTTTTTCAGTTGTAACAGCTGGTGCATCTGTTGTCACAACTGCTTCTTTATTTGGAACAGCTGCCACCGCTACATCAGAAGTTGTTGCTGTTGTAGCTGCTTCAGCTGTTGCTTGTGTGTTCGTTGTAGTTGCTGTTTCGACGGCATTTGTTTCTTTAGCAGGCGTTAAAACATCTGCTTCTTTTGTATTTGTACGTTTATCGACTTCTTTGGTTGCTTCTGTAGAAGTAACTAAATCGGCTGTTGTATCTAAATTTGGTTGAGTTACTATCTTATCTTGAGTTTCATCCGCTGAAACTGAAGATGTTGTTGCAGACAATCCTCCTACGACAGTAGCAAGTGCTGCAGAGGCAACTGCAATTGTGACCCATTGCTTCTTAACTTTATGAAGCTTATAGTGTACCTTATTTTCCATTATAATTTTCCCCGTGATTTTATTTGTCAAAATCAGACTGAAATCTATCCGATTTCAAACAATTACATTATATCATTATTTTCTAACTATTTCTCGAATTAATTGTTTTTTTATAAATTATATGTAACATAACAGCAACATTAGAAAAGTTTTGTAACACACCTATTTCATAGGCTTTCAATTCTCATTTTCATATCATTTGATAAGTAAAACTATTTTCTATAAAAACCACTAAAACCCTTGATACAATGGCTTTTACAACGATTCTGACTCAAAATTGATATTTGTCAGATTTTTTTCTTTAAGGAGCAAAAAAAGGCAAAATTTCTTTAAACGATTCTCGTTTTCAAGAAATTTCACCTATAAATTCATGTCAAATCATATCGTTTTTCACTTAATCTCTCAGATTAAGATTAGATTGATTGATTATTTATCAAAATCAGCATAACCATTTTCATCGAAGAAGACAGTCTTACCGTCTTGGAAAGTGATCCATGTGTTTGTCACACGTTCTCCAAGAACTGATTCGTAGTATTCCACTCCTTTTGGTGTGCTGATTGGGCTACCTTTAACTTGACGTCCCAAATGATCAAAGTAATACTCTTTACCATCGATATTTTGGCGTCCTGTTACAGCCTTACCATCTTTGAAGTAGTACCAAACATTGTTACCAGTTGTCAAGAAACGGTTATTGAGACGCTCCCCTGAATCTTTATCATAGTAAGAAAGTGAACCATCAGCATTCTTAACAAAGTCACCTTTAACTTGGCTACCATCTTCTTTGAAGTAATAGTTTTTACCGCCAATGCTATAGGCACCTGTCACGATTTCACCATTATCTTTGGCATAGTACCATGTCTTACCACCATCAAGAGTGAAGAAATCAGATTTGACTTGGCTTCCATCAGCATTGAAGTAATAGTTAAGGTGGTCAATTGTTTGACGACCTGTGGCGAGGTTACCATCCTTATCAGCATGGTACCACTTGCCGTTTACTTCGAAGAACTTGTCTTTAACCTTGTAACCATTATCTACAGTGTAGTAGCTAATCTTGCCATTTTCAGTAACAAATTCACCTTTAACTTGGGCACCATTTGCACGGAAGTAGTATTCGTGACCATCCAAAGTAAGGGCACCTGTCACATTTTTACCAGCTGCATCACGGTAGAACCATGTTGAGCCATCTGTTGTGTAGAATTCACCCTTCTTAGCTTGTGCATAGCCTTGATCATTGAATTCATACCAGATACCATCGATTTCAGCCCAACGATTTGTGTAGGCATTACCTGAATTTTTATCGAAGAAGTAGAGTTTTCCGTCTGGAGTAACATACTTAGTACCTTTAGCTTGGAAGCCATTTTCATCAAAGTATTGCAATCCTCCACCAGCATGAGTCAAGCCAACAGCCATTTCTCCAGTTGGTGAGAAATAACGGAATTTAGCTTCTGTTTCTGAAGTACCTTCTTTCGGTACATCGAATACAAAGTAACCATCTTTGTACTGCTCACCAAAGCTACCAAAGTAATAATATTTACCATCCTGTTGATAAATAGAATCACGAAGCTGGATACCGTTTGGCAAGAAGAAATAAGTCTTACCATCGATATCTTGACGACCAGTTAACATATAACCTTCTTTATCGAAGTAATAGTAATTTCCAGCATATTTAATGAAGGCATTCTTAGCTTGGAAACCACTATTATCAAAGTAGGCCATACCCTTACCATCATAGTAGAAACCTGTCTTACCACCTTGATCTGTCAAAGGTTTTGGCAAGAAGATACCATTATCAGTAACTTGATAGTAGCGACCAGTAGCATCGTTGCTGAGAACATAACGACTACCACGACCAAGGATATTAGTACCATTCATGTACTTAGCAGACCATTGCTTGATTTTAACAGATGGATCAATCTTCTTACCAGTTGATATCATCACATCTTCAAACAACTGTGGATATTTCTTTTGGAGCTCATCAAGGAACTCACCACCATATTGAGCTTGGAAGTCCTTACCTGATGATTTAGAATTTGCAACATATAAAGTGTTATTGATATAAGCATTGGCCTTTGGAGTACCATAACTATTAGCACGTGTTGCTGTTACAACTTCTTGTCCTGGCAATTGGTAAAGTTGATCTGGAACCCAGTCAGCAATTGCTTGAATACCTTGCTTGTGAAGCGCCTTAAGGGCATCACGAAGATCTTCTTTAGAACCGTATTTGTTATTCTTACTCATGGCAAGGTCATAACGGTCAGTAAAGGCATAGCCATTTTGGATAACAGAATCAAGGAAGGTACGGTCATCAGCCGATACAAATTGAGGAGCCATCTCGAATGATGTGATTCCCCATGACTTGAAGAGTTCTGCATTTTCTGCAATCAATTTATTAGTATATTGGCTATCTTTTTCAACAAAATCTTGGAAGTTTGAGAAACCTTCATAGATAACTTGTGAGTCCAGTGCTTCAGTAGCAGAAAATGTCTTGTCAAGTTTCTTATCTGAACCTTTAACACGGATATCTTGGTTATCAGGTGCACCTACTGGTACCCAAACACCAAGATAACCTCTCATATCAACAGTTCGATACCCCTTGATTTCATCTCCACTGAAAGTCAAGTTCCCTTCAGCATCAGTGTATTTAATTTTTCCAGCTGCTGCTGCATCATTTTCGTAAGTGACAATTCCCTTATCAGTACCAAGAAGTAATGGACGGTAGGCTTGGTTAGCATGAAGTTTACCCATGTTAACTTTCAAAGTACCATCACCCAGTGAGAAATCCTGATTATTGGCAATAAGGGTCAACATACCAGAATGTTTACTTGTTTCTGCTACACCCGTAGTTTGGTCAGCAGTCATAATATCTTTACCGTAACGAACAGATGACAAGATTTCTTTTCCATTGAACGTGTCGACTTTCATCGATTGTCCACCTGAAACATATTTCATACGGTTCTTCAAGAGCGTTGTGATAGCATCGTAGTAAGGAGACTTGGTAGCCATATATTGGCCGTTATCCGTATAAAGATCTCCATAATAAACACGAGTTACCTGCTCCATATTTTGAAGAATCAAAGCATAGGCAGCTGGAATATTGTTAATAGTATAACGTTTTTCTGCCTTCTTCATATCTTCATTATAGATTTCAAAGGCACGTTTCAATTCAGCATCAGTCATGGTATAACCATCTGATTTTGGATTGATCTCTTTTTGAACAATATCACGAATGATATCTTGAACAAGGTTATCATGAGCACGTGCAAAGATGTAGTTAGCTTGTGTATCTCCATACTTACTATTATTTGTACGGTCTGTCAAACTGCTAGTAATCAAATCTTTCAATGAAGAGCCCGATCCATAAAGTGCACCCATAATTGCATAACGAAGGTTATTATCCATGGCAAGGGCTGCACCATCATGTTTTTGATTATAAGCATTATCATTTAAATCCCAAGCTTCAAGGATAGAAATGTGAGCGAGTGCATTAGCTTCAGATTTATCCACACCAAAGGCTGCTCGGAAGTAGTTTGTATAAACTTGGAGAAGGTCTGCATCAACATTATCAACTGCATCAACACGGATACCATCAAAGTTAGCATCCTTATCACCCATAACAATTGATCCCCAGTTCACAAGATAGTGAATTTGGTTCAACTGCTCAGCTTGCACAACTGGATTTGAGTTATCAACGTCATTGGCAAGTAGGAATTCATAACCACCCAAGTATCTTCCTGTACCATTTAGAGAACCATCTTGGTTACTTGGTGTACGGTTAAGCAAACGGTAATCAGAATTTGCCCAAGGGGTCTTGTCATTATTGACATAAAGAAGAGCTCCCCCTTGAAGGTGGTCAGCAAGGGTATAGTTTTCAGTTGTAGTATTCCACTGGTCTTGTTCTTTTACAAAAGACTCAATTGCTTGACGAAGCCATTCAGTTGATTTTTTAGCTGAAATTTCTTGTTCAATCTTAATTTGAATTGTCTTAGCAGCTGCATTCAATTCAGATTGACTTTGGCTGGTTGAATAAGTTGCGTTAAGGTTAAAGTGTTTAGAGAAAGTATTGAGGTAGGCAACTTGTGTATCTACATCAGGCCACCATGCCATCAAAAGTGGACGAAAGTCTTTCTCAGTTGATACACGCCATTTTTCACCATTTTCCAAAATGGTGACTGGACGATACCAGCTGTTTGGTGTCAAGTATCCATCTACCAACTCGAAGCTTTCTTTCTTAGAATCGTAAGCACGATTATGTGAAGAGAAAGCATCAACTAGATTAGTTGTACCTGGTGTGAACGAGTGTGTTGATGTGCTTGTCAAAGCACCATCTTTACCAAAGTAAAGCAACTGGCCATTAACTGAAACAGCAAAGTTTGTTTTGTATGAACCATCTTCTTTGACATAATAGTATTTACCATCAACTTGTTTGATGTTGTCCAAAGAGAGTGCTGCTGTTTCTTCTTTTTCAGTAACGCCAGATTTTGGTTTTTCAGCTACTGTAAGCGTTGTATCTGTCGCTGTTGTAGCTGGTGTTTCTGTCGCTGTTGTAGCTGGTGTTTCTGTCGTCGCACCATTAGCTACTGCTGCACGATCAGTCGCTGCTGGTGCTGCCGTATTAGCGGTTGTGTCAGTTGTAGCCGCTGCTGGTGCTGGAGTTGCTACAGTATCTGTAGTTGCTGCCTTGTCATTTGTTACTGCTGTAACATCTGTTGTAGACGTTGTAGCTGGAGTCGCTACTTCATGCGTTTCGACCACAACATCGCTTTCAGCTGTTGTAGTAGCAACTGGTTCTGTTGTTTCATCAGCTGAAACCTTTTGATTAGCTACTGTAGCACCACCTACAATAGAGGCAAGTGCTGCCGAAGTGACGGCAATCGTCACCCATTGCTTCTTAACTTTGTGAAGCTTGTAATGTACCTTTTTTCCCATTTTAGGTCCTCATTTCATTTTCCTAGTTTGAATGAAAATCTACATAATTCAAACAATTTCATTATAGCATATTTTTTTCAAGTATTTGGAAACTTTATCAGACCTTTTAACTTTTTAATCATAATGTAAATTGAAAAACATTTCGACAAATATTAAAGACTACCGAATCTAGAAAACGGTAGTCTTTTTCTATTTTTTAGGAAAGTTTTTAGAGGTCATTGATTAAGCTATCTCTATGCAATCATTTGGCAATTTTCAAGCCAGCTATTAAGCAAAAACCACGTTATGTTGAACCCTGTAACTGACTAAAAAGAGCAAGGTTTCTGTGACCAATTTTGCCAGAACCAGTCCCAAACCAATAGCCACTAAGCTGCTAAGTAAGAAATAGTTACAAGCTAAGAGAACCAAGACCAACATAAAGTAGCGAACACTTGATCTAAAGAGGGAGCTTGTCGGATTGAAGACCACATTAGCGTTTAGTAGACACTGGCTGGAAGCCGAAATCACTCGAGCTAGCACGACCGAAAGGAGGAGATTTTTCGTTAAGGCAAAGAGCACAAATAAGGCGGTTGCATCAATGACTGAGGCCAAGACAGCCGTGCCAGAGAACTTTAAAAAAGGGCTGTAAATACGGATGGAATCACGAATGGGCCGAAAGTGCGAGCTTTTATTCTCCTCCAGATAAACGGTCTCGATTGGGACTTCAGAGATTTGGTGACCTGACTTTTTGGCTTCAAGCAACATGTTAAACTCGTACTCAAAACGATTGCCATCTAGATTAAGCAACCATGGAATCAGGTCCGTTGACATGCCTCGAAGCCCTGTCTGAGTATCTGTCACCTTTTGGCCAGTTACTAGACGGAAGAGTCCAGCAGTCACCTTATTTCCAAAGCGGCTACGTGCTGGCACCTTACCAACAAAGGCACGCGCACCCAAAACAAGATGACTGGGATTTTCCTCGATTGCCTTGGCCACACGGACAATATCTTTAATCAGATGTTGACCGTCACTGTCAACTGTGACAATAGGTTGAGCCGAAAGGTGCTGACTGACTACTTCTTCTTGAATATAAGCGAAAGCAGTCTTGAGAGCTGCTCCTTTACCCTTATTGACCGGATGACTTAGGACGGTTGCCCCGAAGAGGGCTGTTTCGTCATAATAGTCGCCATAGTCTGGGCCACTTCCATCATTAACGACAATAATACGGGCTGTTGGGAGTTTTATGGTAATATCTTGAACCACCTGGATCAGTCGTATATCTGGTTCATAAGCTGGAATAATAATATACATAGGCACTTCCTTTCTGTTTCATCCTATGACTCTTTAGTGACCTCCGCCAAAGCCACCTGGTTGCCCACCACCTTGGGGACCACCATCACCTTGAGGGCCACCGCCGCCAGGCATTGAGTTTTCAATCTTAGTTTGTTTCTCACCATTGATAGTAATGTCACCACCGGTATAGGTCGCTGAACCATCGAAGTCAAAGCCAGACTGACCAGTCAGATTGATCGTTCCACCCGATACAATAATATCGCCGTTAGAGTCAATTGGGTCTGTATCACCCTCACCAACCTCAACATTTAGGGTTCCACCGGTCATCTTGAAGAAAACCTCACTTTGACTGGCATTACTATTAGCGGCATTGATACCGTCATCTGTCGCATAGACATCGATATTTCCACCATTGATGGTCACAGATTTACCTTCGATACCTTCGGTTGATTTTTCAACCTTGTAAGTACCACTATCAATAATCAGGTCACCGGACGCATGAATACCGTCGTCACCAGCCTTAATGGTCATGGTATTGTCAGACAGATACATGGTACCTACTGAGGTGTCGTCATCATTATCAACCTTAACAGCATCTTCTTCAGCCTCAATAGTCATAGTTGTTCCTGTGATATTGAGTTCATCATTGACATTGAAGGCATCACCGACTGAGGAAATCTTATAGGTACCGCCAGTCATATGAAGGCTGTCATTGGCTTTAATACCGTTGTTTTTCTTGGCATCAATGTTAAGAGTACCTGACCCATTAATGGTCAAATCTCCCTTAGAGAAAATCACGGCATTCGCATCTTCATCACTATTAGAACTTGAATCAGAAAGTGTGTTTGTAGTGCCATCTTTAAGTGTTAGATAGACATGACCAGCTTTTGTGGCGTTGATTGCTGCATTTGTATTTGTCATGGTAGCACCATCTAGAACAATATGGACATCATCTGAATCCCCAGCATCCACCTTGATTTGCACACCATCAGATTTTCCAGAAATGACGTAAGTCCCAGCTTTGGAGATGGTTACGGTTGAATCTGATATCGTTACGCCATCACCTGAAACATCCGCAGATGAGCCTGATAACTTAATCTTAGAGGCAGAACTTTCATCATAAGTTGTGTCTGAATCTTTTGAAGTGAAATAGTTGCTGTTGTTATTAGTCGTTTTCTTACTAGTTGTTGCGGTTACAGCACTTGTTTTTGATGTCGTGCTTGACGTCGTCCCCGTTGCTTGACTGTTTGATTGGCTACAAGCTGTCATGACTGTTAGGGCTGTCGCACAGGTTACTAAAGTCGTCCATTTTTTTAGTTTTTTTGATTTCATATATTTTTCCTCTCGGATTCGTTTTGATGATTACAGTTTACGGAACTTCCCTAAAACATTTCTGAAGGTTAACTAAAAATTTTCTTAAGTTAAGTTTGGTGAAAGTTTGACTTATGCCTTCTTTCAGAAAAGTTCCATAGACTAATAGGCGAGCAAGTGAGTGCTATATAAAATAGTACATTTGCCCTCAACTTAATTTTCTACTATAAAAATAAAAGCCAAATCTTAAAGTGAAGGCTTTGAATCTTATCTATAAAAGGAGTTTTTTCATGGTTAAACAATTGGAAACACGTTTTAAACGTATTGAAACAAAATATGTGGTCTCAAAGGACAATCTTGAAGACCTGCTCGCTGATCTCAAGGAGTATTTGGTAGAAGATGATTATCCGACATCTACCATTTCAAATATTTACTTTGATACGGATAATTTTGATGTCATCCAAGATGCCCTTGATGGTAATCATCGTCAAGAGAAGATCCGCATGCGTACCTACCTAGCCAATCCCAAAATTGATAGTAAGGTCTTTTTAGAGGTTAAAGCCAAAGATGATGAAGGAATCGGTCATAAGTTTCGTCTCGTTTCAACACCGCTTGCCATCACTAACTTGATGACAGATGGTAAGAATCATGGTCAAATCACTGACCGCCAGCTCTTACAGGATATCCACCACTTACGTCAACGATATGATGAGGGACTCAAACCTCGTATGTATATCTACTACGACCGTTTTTCAATGAAAGAAAAAGAGACTATCGAAGGCTATGCCTACAATAAAGTTCGTGTTACCCTTGACCAAAATCTGACTTACCGTGATGAAGACGTCAGTCTCTTTAAGGGAAATCATGGGTTTCCCCTTCTTGATGAAGATACGATTATCATGGAAATCAAGGCACCTGGCAAAAAGCCTGACTGGCTTCAAGCTATCTTAGATAAACATGGTTTGGAAGAGCAGAAATTCTCAAAATACAGCTGCGCCTATCATAAGTCACAAGGTCTAGACTACGGGCCACATCCAGTTCAAGAAAAAGGAGGTGCTGCCTATGTCTAATCTCTTCAATTCTATCTTTAATGATGCGACCGCAACCGCTAGTCCCCTTCAACTCATGCTGGCCTTACTGGTCAGCCTTGTTTTGGGTTTGGCCCTAACCTGGACTTACAAATACCGAACCCTCTACACCAGAGAATTTGTCATTAGTTTGACCCTACTTCCATGTTTGATGACCCTAGTTATCTTCCTTGTCAATGGGAGTTTGGGAACCTCTATCGCCGTGGCGGGGACCTTTAGTCTCATTCGTTTTCGTTCTGCCACCAGCGGTTCTAGAGAACTAATCGCTGTCTTCATGGCCATGATTATTGGTCTGGCATCTGGGACAGGCTATCTCTTACTGGCTGTCCTCTTTACCATTTTCCTTCTAGCTGTTTGGCTTCTTTTGGAAAATCGTCAAAGTCGTACCGACAACCAACGTCGTAGACTCCTGACCATTAACGTCTCCTACCAAGACTTGATTGATCAAAAAATCACTAAAACATTGCTCAATTTCACCAGCGAATGTGACTTGATTTCCCTTAACACCACTGGTGGGGGCGAGACCATGCAACTGGTCTACGAAGTGGACTTGAATCCCCAAGTGGATGACTTCCAATTGGCCAATCACCTTATCTCTAGTATTGAAAATTGTGACCTTTCCCTAACCAAAAAAGCTAAAAAGAAAAAGAATTTGTAAGACAAAAAGACATCTCCGACTTATTTCGGAGATGTCTTTGCATGTTTTGAGGTTAATATTTTCACTAAGCTATAGCCTATACCTCTATGCCACCAGTATGGAGTGCGAGATTATCGCAGGAATCAAAGTATCATCTAATCATCTTCATCTTGGACAACCTTACCATCTTGTATGTTAAAGGTATAGCCAATATATCCGGAATTGTCATAGTAAGCGGAATTTTCTTTATCAGTTGTGAAAAAATAAAATTCGTACTCTCCGTCTGGAAACTTGCTAGCATCCAGTTTAGTTACTGCCTCTTCTAAATCTTTCTTACTAGTATTTTCTGTATCGCCTACTTCTATTCTCATAGTGACAAGGTGTTCATCAATTATTGTTTGGTAGGGAATTTGATAATAGCCATAAAAATCATTCTTCCCATTTTTACGGTTTTCTTCGGCTAAATGTTTTCGACGATTACCAGCCTCTTGATCTATCAGTGTATTATCTCTGAAGGAGAAATCTTCGATATCAAGGCCTAACGATTGCTTTTTAAGCTCCTTGAAGAGTTTTTGCTCTTCTTTTTTTACAGATTTTTGTTGTAAATAGGTTTGCGAGTATAGACCAGGAGTCTTATATTCTTCACCATTAACTGTCCAGTCCAGGTTAAAAGTAATTTGTGAATCTAATGATATGGTTTGATTATCGTAGGTGTCCTCTGAATAGGTATAATCGACATAAATACCATCTGAATCTAGAAACACCTTTTTGATAAGCTTAACTTGGACCTTTCCCTTAAAACCATTATGAGCCAAGATTTTTTGCGTTTTTTCTCTGGCTTTTGAGTAAGCATTTGGAAGTGCTCCTGTACAACCAACTAAAAGACTAGAACAAAGGAGGAGAATTGCTAAACGAGAAAGAGTTATGATATAAGGAGTATTTTTCTTCATAGGACATCCTTCCTTTCCTCAATGATTTGTATAAATAAGCACACCAAATCCTTCAAATAAAACGAGCTTTCTTCACTCCTATTATAGCATTTTAAAGCGCTTTCTCATGGTAGTTAGAGGGACAAAATCATTAGAATTCCTCTAGCAAAAAAGCCTGAATCATCACTTCAGGCATTTCTTTTTAGTCTCAATCAGTTGAGATAATCCTCAATAATCTGTTACTTCTTTTCGGTCATGGACATTGCTTTGTTTGCCTTGACGTGCTTTAAGTACGGCTTCAACGTCTTCAGGGCTGACCCCTGTTTCAACGAGCATGACTGCTAGGTGATAGAGGACGTCTGCTGTCTCGTTGGCAATTTCTTCTTTATCAGCATTTTTGGCCCCAATTACAACTTCTGTCGCTTCTTCGCCAACCTTTTTAAGAATCTTGTCTAGTCCCTTGTCAAAAAGGTAATTGGTATAAGACCCTTCTTTGGGATTTTTTTTACGATCTAAGGCTTCCTTATAAAGTGTTTCTAACATAGCTACTCCTATCTATCTTGATTGTCATCATATATATCCGTAAAGAAACAGCTGTAGGCTCCTGTATGACAGGCTGCTCCTTCTTGTTCAACGGCGATAAGCAAGGTGTCCTGATCACAGTCAGTCTTGATGCTTTTGACATGTTGGAAATGACCAGATGTAGCTCCCTTATGCCAAAGCTCATTTCTAGAACGGCTCCAGTAATGCATTTGTTTGGTCTCTAGGGTCAACTGATAGGACTCCTCATTCATATAGGCCAACATGAGCACCTGCCCCGTCTTGTAGTCTGTCACAATGACTGGTATCAGTCCTCCTTGTTTGTCAAAATCAAGTTTAACCTCTGTCATTGTCTCACCTCAATTCCTGTATTTGTCAAGACTTGTTTGGTTTCGCCTATATTCACCTCACCAAAGTGGAAGATAGAGGCTGCCAGAGCACCCGTTGCTGTTGTCTTTTCAAAGACTTCTACAATATCCTCAATATTTCCTGCACCACCAGAGGCAATGATCGGAACATCGACGACATCGGCCACACGATTGAGCATTTCTAAATCAAAACCAGACTTGGTGCCGTCCTTGTCCATGCTAGTTAAGAGAATTTCTCCAGCCCCCAAGGAGACGACTTCTTGAGCCCATTGGATGAGGTCCCTACCTGTATCCTTACGACCTCCCGCCACAAAGACATGCCAGCTCCCATCAGCCATCTTTTTAGCATCAATCGCAGCCACTACACACTGATTCCCAAATTTTTGAGCACAATCAGCGATTAGTTGTGGATTGGCAAGGGCTGAGGAATTGACGGCAACCTTGTCAGCACCAGCTTTGAGCATCTTGTTCATGTCTTCAACTGAACGGATACCACCACCAACTGTGAAAGGGATAAAGACCTGATCGGCAACACGACGCACCATATCAACCGTTGTTTCACGATTGTCTGAAGTCGCTGTGATGTCCAAGAAAACAAGTTCGTCACAACCAGCTTCATAATAGGCACGCGCAGAATCAACAGGGTCTCCAACATCTGTCAGATTCACAAAATTAACCCCCTTGACGACACGGCCATCCTTGACATCCAAACAGGGAATAATACGTTTCTTAAGCATATTAACCTCCGAAAGACTTGAGTTGCTCCAATGTGATATTGCCGTTATAGTAGGCTTTGCCGACAATGGTTCCTGCCACACCAATCTCTTTTAGGTGATCTAAGTCAGCTACTTCTGCAATCCCACCTGAAGCAATGACTTTGGCGGTTGTGAGTTCAGATACCAAACGTTTGTAGTGATCAAGATTGGGTCCTGTCAGTGTGCCATCTCGATCAACATCTGTATAGACAAAGAGGGTTACACCCATCCTTTCCATTTCCTTGGCCAAGGTGATGTAGTCTACATTGCTTGTTTCCAACCAACCTTCAGTAGCGACAAACCCTGCCTTGGCATCAATACCCACGACAATCTTATCGGCACCAAATTCCTCTAAAGCTGCTCGAACGAAGTCAGGATTTTTAACGGCCATTGAACCGATAATGATACGGTCGATGCCAACTTCCAAATAGTCACGAATCTGCTCCAAGGTACGGATACCGCCACCAACTTCGATGCCAAGTCCAGAAACCTTCTTGACCTCTGCAATCAAGTCACGGTTAGTGGCACGACCATCAAGGGCACCGTCCAAGTCGACGACATGAATAAATTGAATGCCCGCATCCTTAAAGATCTTTGCCTGCTCAATAACATCTGGATTGACAACGGTCTGTTGGTTGAAATCTCCTTTAAAGAGACGAACAGCCTGTCCATCCTTAATATCAATTGCTGGTAGAATTTGCATCTCCCCTACCATCCTTTCTAACTAAAAAGTCTTTGCTCTCACTAGCTTCTAGGCTTTACATAAACCTGCAAACTTTTCAAGAATACCTAAGCCAATATCCCCTGATTTCTCAGGATGGAATTGAGCCCCATAAACATTATCTTTATGGATCATGGCTGGCACCTCAATACTATAATCTGCGGTAACATCAATGTATTGGCTAGGGACATCTGTGAAATAACTGTGAACGAAGTAGACAGCTTGGCCATCTAAACCATCTGTCAAAGGGCTGGCTTGCTTAACAGCCAAATTATTCCACCCCATATGTGGGACAGGTTGCTCCTTGCAGGCTGGAATAGGACGGCAGACACCTGGAATAAAGCCAAGACCATCTGTTTCTTCATGTTCCAGTCCTTTTTCTGTTAAAATCTGCATGCCTAGGCAAATTCCCAAAAGGGGAACTCCCTGTGCGACTGCCTCTTTGATAACAGCTACCAAGCCTCTTCGCTCCAACTCTGCCATAGCCGTTGGATAGGCACCTACACCAGGTAAAATCAACCCATCTGCAGCTAGGATTTTTTCTTTATCGGCAGACAATTCTGCAGTCACACCAATCTTTTCAAGGGCACGCAAAACATTGGCGGTATTCCCCGCATCGTAATCAATGACGATAATCATAGCATCCCCTTTGTTGAGTTTACACCATGAATATCAGGATTAACTGTGATAGCCTCACGCAAGGCACGTCCTGTTGCCTTGAAGAGACTTTCTGACTTGTGGTGATTGTTTTTTCCGTGGAGAATCTTGAGGTGGAGATTCATCTGAACATTGAAAGCCAAGGCTTGAAAAAATTCTTCTACCAATTCTGTGTCAAAATTACCCAATTTTGGATTATCAAAACTAGCATCAAAGACCAAGTAGCTACGTCCAGACAAGTCTAAACTTGCCATTCCAAGGGTTTCATCCATAGGTACAAAAGCCGTTCCATAACGGTTGATACCTGCTTTATCGCCCAAGGCCTCTTTAAGAGCTTGACCAAGGACAATACCGACATCTTCAACAGTGTGGTGACTATCAACCCAAAGGTCACCATCAGCCTTCACCACCAAAGACATACGGCCGTGACGGGCAAACAAGGTCAACATGTGGTCAAAAAATCCGACACCTGTTTGAATATCTACTGGTTCTTGAGCATCCAAATTGAGGCTTAACTTAATTTTGGTTTCAAAGGTATTACGTTCAATTTCTGCTTGTCTCATAACTTCTTCCTCTACTCTCTCAATTATTGTCGTTTCTGACTTCAATTGCCTTTGCGTGAGCCTGCAAGCCTTCTGCGTAAGCCAAGGTTGTGATATCGTGCTGAGCCTTATTAACTGCTGCCTTATCGTATTGTGTATATTGGATACGTTTGACAAAATCGTGCACGCCTAAAGCTGATGAAAAGCGACTAGTCGCTGTCGTCGGAAGAACGTGGTTAGCACCTGCATAGTAGTCACCAATTGGTTCACTGGTAAAGTGACCAAGAAAGACGGAACCAGCATTTTCCACTTTTTCCAAGTAATCATAAGCATTGTCCATAGCAATTTCCAAATGTTCTGGCGCAACCAAGTTCATGAGTTCGAACATGGCATCTTTATCATTGGCAATAATAATACGGCCGTTATTTTCGACAGATGGACGAGCAATCGCCTCACGTGGCAAAAGCTTGAGTTGACGTTCAATCTCACTTTCAACCGCATCAGCCAAGGCTTCAGAATCTGTTACCAAAATGGCGCGTGCTAGTGTGTCGTGCTCTGCTTGAGACAAGAGGTCAGCTGCCACATAGGTTGGATTGGCACTACTATCAGCGATAACACCAATTTCTGATGGTCCTGCAATCATATCAATACCGACAATACCGTAAACTTGTTTCTTGGCAGTCGCCACGAAAATATTACCAGGACCTGTAATCTTGTCCACTTTTGGAATTGTTTCTGTACCAAAAGCCAAGGCCGCAACCCCTTGAGCCCCACCGACTTGGTAAATGCTATCCACACCAGCCAATTTTGCAGCTACCAGAATTGCAGGAACAAAGTGTTCTTGTGGCGGCGTAATCATAATAATCTCTTTAACCCCAGCAATTTTAGCAGGAATGACATTCATAAGAACTGATGATGGATAAGCCGCTGTTCCTCCAGGCACATAAACACCCACACGATTGATGGGACGAATCAATTGACCACGAATAACACCCTCACTTGGTTGGTCCTCAAAACCAGTCTCCAACTGATGTTTGTGATAAGATTCAATGTTTTCTTTAGCATTAACTAGGGCTTGGTAAACCTCCGGATCAATCTCTTTAAAGGCTTGATCAATTAAGTCCTGTCCAACTTCAAAATCAGTCAAGTCAACCTTATCAAATTTAGCTGAATAGTCACGAAGGGCCTCGTCTCCACGCTTTTTAACGTCTTCAATGATAGCCTGAACAGTGCTTTCAACGTCTCTATTTTCTTTTGACAATTCCAATTGCTCCTGATAAAGAAGCTCCGCAATTTCTTTATTTGTTCCAGTTAATCGTTTCATTCGAACGGTACCTCCTCGTTTCCTACAAGTGATTCAATCTTACGAATGAATGGCAGGACTTCCTTATTGTTTTTCAAAGAAGCCTTGTTCACAATCATTCGTGCTGAAATCCTGCAAATATCTTCATAAACTTTTAGGCCATTTGCAACAAGGGTATTCCCTGTTTCCACAATATCGACAATGGCATCTGCTAGACCAATGACCGGGGCAATCTCAACACTCCCCTGAATCGAAATGATCTCAACATCCTCACCTTTTTGATTAAAATAATCCGTCGCAATGGTTGGATACTTGGTGGCGATACGTTTACGCTTATGGTCATCAGGATTATAGTCTTCTGTTGATGCTACGGAGAATTTACAAAGGCCAAAATTAAGGTCTAACATTTCCAAATAGCCTGTCGGATGTTCAACCAAAACATCCTTCCCAACAATCCCAATATCTGCGACACCATGTCGGACATAGGTGGTCACATCTGGTGCTTTGACCAGGAGAAAACGGAAACGTTTGTCAGGACTTTCGAAAATCAAATTTCGGCCCTTATCAGCCATGAAAGACATGTCAAAGCCAGCTTTTTCTAGTAATTTAACTGTATCTTTCTCAATGCGCCCCTTAGTCAAGGCAATTGTGATTTGATTGCTAGTCATCCAAGTCACCTCCAAATTCCACATCATCATGCACTGCTTGATAGACCGAATCGACATCAATCGCCCAACCAACCGCTGTTAATTCGGTGGCACCGAAGCGTTCAAATAGTTTATCGTAGCGGCCACCTGATACAAAGGCATCTGGTACCTTATCACCAAAGACCTTAAACATCATGCCTGTATAGTAAGGCACTGCTGGCAATTGAGCCAAATCAAGCGTCGTCTCTGGGAGACTATCTGCTAGGCGATTAGTTAAGACTTCCAAACTATCCAAGGCCGTCAAAAAAGCTTCACTGTCTGTCAACTCTCTAGCCTTGGTCAAAACAGCCTTGGTCTCACCAAAGAGGAATGGCAACTGTTCCAAGACCTTGTCATATTGACTTGGATTTTCTTTGGTGAATTCCTTGAGGCCTGTGATTGACTTATCACGGATATAGGCGGCCAACTCTGCTTCTTTTACAGCTGGAAGGTCTAATTCTTCAAAAATGAGTTGCAAGAGGCGAGCATGTGAGAACTCAAACTTGTAATTTTTGACACCGGCAGCATCCAGAGCCTCTTTAGCAGATATTACAGCTTCTTCCATGGCCTGGTGAACAGGGAATCCTATAATCTCAATACCAGCCTGCGTATGCTCATTGGATAGGCCACGCATCTCCTCATTGTAGTTAAAGACTTTACCAGAATAAGAAAATTTAATCGGTGTATGAACTTGCGTCGAAGCAATCACGCGCCCAATTTGGCTGGTAATATCAGGACGTAAACTAACAAGATCTCCATTTTTATCAAAGAAATTGTAGTTACCATTGTCCACAAGATCGCTAAAGACTTCGAAATGCTCTAAAGTTGGTGTCTCAATTCGAAGGAAGCCCTTTGTCATCAACAAGTCACAGATACGATGCTCAATCTGATACATGGTACGGGCACGTTTGAAAAGTTTATCGTGCATTCCTAAGGCTAATGTCGTTTTTTTCATGCTTGTAACTCCTGTATTGTCATTAGTACGCGCTCCATCTCATCCTGAGTTCCAATAGAAATGCGTAGTCTGTCTGAAATACGCTCCACTTTTGGAAAATAACGGACATAAATTTTCTTACTTTGGAGATAGTCAAACAATTGGCCTGCAGTCACTCCGTGTGGTTTGACCAAAACAAAATTGGTTTTTGAAGGAAGCACATCAAAGCCAATAGCTTTCAATTCTTGGCTAAACCAGTCACGTGTGGCCATAATCTTAGCGCAGCTATCTTCATAATAATCCCAAGACTTAACGGCTGCAGTCGCCAAGACTTCTGCGATGCTATCCACATTATAGGGATTGACCGAATTCTTGACGGCATTGATTACAGCCATTAGCTTTGGACTTCCGATGCCATAGCCGACACGCAGACCAGCAAGGGAGGCATCCTTAGAAAAGGTCCTAGTGATAAACACATTGTCATACTTTTCTAGGAGTGGTAAGGCCGTCTCCCCACCAAAGTTAATATAGGCTTCGTCAATAATCACAACAACCGACTGGTTAGCCTTTACAATCTCCTCAATTTGATCGAGCGGTTTATAAATACCTGTTGGCGCATTAGGATTGGTAATAACAATCCCACCATTTTCAACCAGATAATCTTGAGTATCAACGTCAAATGAAGAACTCAAGGGCACTTCTCTAAAAGGGATGTGGTACAAATCTGCCCAAACCTTGTAGAAACCATAGGTCAAATCTGGAAACAAAACTTCTTCCTCGCTATTAAAGAAAGCTAGGAAAGCCATTGACAGGATATCGTCTGAGCCATTTCCGATAATCACTTTATCGGCAGGCACACCCAACTGTTCAGACAAAGTCTGACGTAAAGCTGCTTGATCCAAAGTCGAATACTTGCGTAACTGATAGACATCAAAGGATGCTAAAGCTTGATGGACTGCTGGACTTGGTCCATAGGCATTTTCATTAGTATTCAACTTAATGATATTTTTCTCAGCAGGCTGACTACCCGCTACATAGGGTTCAATCTTTCGTAATCCTTTGATTTCCATAGTTTATCCTTTCTGTTCAACTCCGACCAATTGTACTACTAGCTACAAATGCTAAAAGCAAGGGTAACAAAAAACGCCCTCACAAAAACAACTTTTGCAAGGACGTTGGCACGTGGTTCCACCTTAATTCGAACAGGGGTCGCCCCCTCTTCCTCATGAAGTCACAAAATCTCTCTTGTAACTCCTAGTCTCTAACGGAACCACCCGTCGTACACTACTGTCATCCAGAGTTCGCATACGCTCTCAAGAATGTGTCGTCTTTGATCTCATGCGTTCTCAGCTTCCCGCATTCTCTGTGAAACGATCTGACTTTTTCTATCAACGATTTAGATTTTAGTTCATTTTACCTAAAAATTCAGAACAAAGCAAGTCTTTTTTGTATATTTTTATAAAAACTTGAATTCCTTGTATATTTAATAGCCAAAACAAACTGCTGTGAAATTGAGTTCAAATAAATAAAAAGTTGATGCGGTATCTTTTTACAAACCAAGTGGATACCTAAAGAGACTTCTGACTGTGATAGCTTAACTGGAAACCACTACTTTTTTCAAGTACTTTCACCACTACAGAAGATCTCGTTCTATCTAAATTCCTATCACAAAAAAATCTTGCTCAGTTATTTTTTATGACAATTTCTTTGTACTATTTCCCAAATTGAAATCATTTCTTCATATTATAATTTGTATATTTATCCTAAATAATTTTTCAAAGCAAGACAAAAAGCCTGAAGCACAGCTCCAAGCTCTCATGGTTAAGCCAGTCTTTTAGGTCTGATAAATCTTGTCATAATACTCAAACAAAGTAGTCCAGCTGCCACATACCAATAGGGTATATCTACACTAGTTGTACGTCCTGAAACCTCGACAATTCCCTTTACCAGACAGGCACTAGCGACAACAGCGATGGCTGAATTAAAGAGAAGTTTTGAGGCACGATTTCTCACCCAAGACATTCCCATTCCTGTTAGTAGATAAATTAAAGCTCCGACCAATGGTGCGAAGAACATCATGCGCATAAACATGGATGATTCGCCATAAGAAAAGCGTTCATAGACAAAGGTAAAGACTAGGCTAAAAATAGTTAAACCAATGTAGGTGAAAAAGTGCTTGCTGGCTGATTTTTTAGTAACCGATGTAAACAATATCACTCACCGCCCTTTCTGAGATTTTGTTTCCGTTTGTGGTTGGCTTGTTAATGACTTGACCATTGAAGTACATGGTAGATGAGCCACCACCGTCAAGGTTATAGGCTGTCGTCACGCCATAAGATTTCATCAACTCTGCCATTTCATAAAGAGTCAATCCTGACGACTCACTGGTACGACCATCAGAGACAATGACAATATAGTGCACACTGCCGTCACTCTCTTCGATGACTCCGATGGCTGTCCGTGGATTGTCAGCCATGGCTTGACCAACCTCTTCATTTTCTGAGACAGCTACCTTGCCATTTTCAACCAAGGTTGGACCAAAGGCAAAGGTATTCACCACACCTGAATCAACCAATTTTTGAGCCGTTGTATCGCTTTCCTTAAAGGTCTTGAAGCTACCATCTGAGTAAACGGCAAGGTCCTCGTAATCACTGTTTCGATCAGTATCACGATAGACTTGACCATTCTTAATCACATAACCTGACTGATTAGCCCCATAGTAGTCACCATTGATGGCAAAGATAGCATTATTTTGCTGAGCAATACTTGAAGTGGTATCAGTAATGTTGGTCCCATAGGTGTTTTGTGCCAAAGCTGTTTTAAGGTAATCAGCACTTGACAGCTTGATATCTGCCACATAGTAAGTGGTATCACTAGTTTTACCTGTCGTGATTTTGATATCCATATTGTCATCTTTATAAGTCGTATCCGTCTTAGTGACTTTACCAGTGCTGGTAGACGCTGTCGACGAAGCTGTGCTTGAACTAGTCGTATTTGCTGAAACCGTTGAGACCGCTGAGGGAATGACAAAGACCTTTAAGAGAGAGTAGACATTTGCCCCCATCAGAAAAAGGGTGAAGAGTAAGGCATAGGCATGCCTTTTGAGAAATTTCATAGAAGACCTCCAATTTTAAAAGATAAGATTGAAACCATAAGTTCCTTTTGCTTGACATTAGCATAACAAGCAAATCTTAAAATCTTCTATAAATCCTACAACCACGCTTTTCCTTTAAGTTTTCCTTAAGAAAAAGACAGCTTCAGTTGAAGCTGTCTTCGCTATATAATCATATCTTCAGTAATATCAAATTCTCTCAAGAGCTCCTGAATCTTATCAAAGTTCAGACGGAAATGCTCTAATTTATGACCATCAGAGCCAATAGAATACTTGCAACATCCCAGATCCTTAACAAGCCCCAAGGCATAACGATAAAGATCTTCGTGATGATAGAGATACATACTCTTTGCATTCAGCTCAAAAGCCAAATCATTAGCAAGCATTTTCTGGAAAATGCGTTTGAGTTGCTCCTCATAGGCTTTTAGCTCATCAACAGTCACGTCAAAAAGTCGGAAACCATAGTCAAAATGGGCCAGAACATCTGCCTCTACACGACCAATAGCATACTCCAACTTGTCCAGATACTCTTGAATAATGCTTGCCTTGTCCATATCAGCTACCTCATCATCAAGATAATCATTGACCCCATTATGGTGAACAGAAAGCAGTTTGAGATCATAGTCCTTCCCATCCAAAAAGTCTAAAATATCGCTTTCTCTAGGCTGGTAATAACCAATCTCGATGCCACGTTTAATACGATTGCCATACTTGAGGTTAAGACTTTCGATTTCGTGACTATAAGCCTCGTACTCGGGCACATCGTCCTGTTTGGTATAAGGATTAGAGAGATCGTAATGCTCAGTCGTTACAATTTCGCCATCAAAATGTGTCAAATAGTCAGTAAAGTTCGCATCCGAATCATAGGAATGATGGGTATGCAAATGGTTATCACGAATAGACATAACTACTCCTTATTTTTCAAATACATTGTAAGCTGCTTATGGGCCAACCAGGTCAAACTCACCATCAACCCCTCATAAATAATAAAGAAAATCACAAAACACTGAAGAAAGTACTCTTCTGGCAAAACATTGATAATCGGGTCCAAGATTGGGTTAAAGAGCCAACTGCTATCCCCAGGAAAGAGGGCTTCATGAAAGAGCGTAAAAAACTCATCAAATCCGAGAAAAAGCCCCACAACCCCAATAAGGACCGGCAGGAGTGCTAGACTCATATAAAGTTTAACGTAAAGACCAAAGGTCCCTTTCTTCACATTACGCCAAAGATAGGTTACTGCTGGATAAGCTAGTAGAATAACAAGCCCCTGTACCAAATGAAAGAGCCACTTCACATCATGAAAATGCTTGAGCCCACTCTCCGACGATGGAAAATCAGGCATGGCCAGATGACCAACCCAAGGAAAGGTCAGGTACTGCATGAGGACATTGAAATTATGCCAGAGCTCTGTCTTGCCAAGAATGACATAGTCCAAAAGATGCATCCAATCAATATCAAAATAATAAAAGCCCCATGCCAGATAAATCGTCACTAGGATAGACAGGGCCAGGAGCCAAATCGGAGTCAGTACAGCTTCAATCTTAGTTCGCATCAAAATCCCACTCCGATAGACTAGAAAGCACATGGTCTGGTTTTACTGGTAAATTCGCAACCTCTTCTGCCTTGGTAAATCCAGTTGTCACAAGAAGTGTTGGAAAGTCATTTTTAATACCAGCTGTAATATCAGTCAAGTAATTGTCACCAACCACGATAGTTTGGCTACGTTCTGTCCCAAGGATTTCAAGAGCCTTGTTCATGATAATAGCTTTAGGCTTACCAATAATGATTGGTTTCACACGGGTAGCCGCCTCAATAAGGGCCAAGAGGGAACCAGCACCTGGAAGAAGACCACGTTCTGTTGGGATATTCAAATCTGGGTTAGTTCCAATAAATATAGCCCCTTTGTGGATAGCAAGAGTTGCCTTTACCAACATTTCATAAGTGACTTCACGGTCCAAGCCCACCACAACATAGGCAGGATTTTCCTCATCTACCGTATACCCCGCTTCCGCAATAGCAGATTTAAGCCCAGTCTCACCGATAACATAAACCGTCTTGCCACGATTCATATCGTTCATATAGTCAACTGTCGCCAAAGTAGCTGTGTAAATAGTCTCAAGAGGTGTTTCCAATTCACATTGATTACGCAAAAGCTCTTGCACCATTTCTGGTGTACGCATACTGTTATTCGTCACAAAAAGATAGGGAATCTGACGCTTCTGCAACTCCTTAACGAAGGCTTCTCCCTCAGGAATGCGGTCCTTCCCCTTGTAAATAGTTCCATCTAAATCAATCAAATAACCTTTATATGTCATCCTACTCGTCTCCTATTTCTTTCCATTGGATAATAGCCTGAGCATGAATATTGCCATCCACACAAATCTGGTGTTGACTGCTCAAACTTTCTTGGTCAAACTCGTAACCTGAATAAATTTCTGATCCATGATGAATTTCCTTAACATACTTGAGGTCAATATGGGCTGGTGTATACTTGGTCAAAAAGTCCAAATCGAAAACATCCAACATCCACTCCAAGTACTTGCTATTATTAACGTGACCATTCATGTCTAGGTCAAAATAACGCACACGATATAGCGTCTCAATTGGATTTTCCAAACCCTTATAACGAGGTCCTCTAAGCAACTTTTTAGTCTTATCAGCCCCATAAGGTGCTACCACCTCATCTGGCACTTCGGCTACCTTACGCGTTTCATAATCCATAAGAGCAAAAGTAGTCTTAAAGAGCATGATTTGTTGATCAGTTTCATCCGTGATGTAAAAATTACGGTAACAGAAAATCTTATTATAGGAAATAGCTTCCGTTGTAATGGTCACCTTTTCATTGTAACGAGGCAAACGGTCAATCTCAATCGCATAGTCTGTCACAATCCAAACCAGACCGTATTTATCAAAAACGTCCTTATCCGTATTTTCCAGAGATTCTGACTGCATACCAGATACTTGCAATGAAAAAGCCAATAAGTGCGGTAATTTTACCTGATGCGTGATATCCGTCTCATAAAACGGAATTTGATAAGGAATACTAAATTTTAATCCCATCTAATCCTCCAAGATAAATTGTTCAGCGACACTATCACCCAAAAAGAGGCCTCGTTTGGTCATACGAACGACTTCTGGATCCTTGACCAAAAGCCCATCTTCCTGTAGTTTTTTTACAATGTCCCCATAAGTATCCGCGAATGACAAGCCAAACTTCTCTTCAAAACGTTTAATAGACACACCCGACTTTTTACGCAAACCAAGGAAGAACTCCTCTTCCATCATCTCCGCCTTAGTCAGATGTTCTTCGTGAAGTCTAGCATGGCCATCCTCAGCTATAGCCTTTAGGTAATGCTGGATAGGGCCTCTGTTGCGATAACGAACACCATTGACATAACCAGAGGCTCCAGCACCCACACCATAATACTCATCATTATTCCAATACATGAGATTGTGACGACTCTCCATCCCAGGTTTGGTAAAGTTTGAAATCTCGTAGTGCTCAAAACCATTGTTTTCCAACTCCTGGATAATATAGTCAAACATCTCTGCTTCCAAGTCCTCCGTTGGCAGATTGAGCTTACCCCGACGCATCTTATTCATAAAGACCGTGTGATGTTCCAATATCAAACTATAGAGACTTAGATGCGGAATATCCAGTTCCAGTGCCTTTCTCACATTTTCCTTGACCTGATCCATGGTTTGACCAGGTAGTGCATAAATGAGGTCAATAGAAATATTATGAAAACCAGCAGCCTTTAAGCTATCAATACTTTCATAAATCTGTGCCTGATTGTGACTGCGACCAATTTGACGCAAGTGCTTGTCATCAAAGGTCTGAACCCCTAAAGATACGCGATTAACAGCTGATTTTTTGAGCACTTCAATCTTATCAACCGTCAAATCACCGGGATTAGCCTCAATGGTAAACTCCTCCAACTTAGACAAATCCAAGTTCTTCTGAAGATTGCTTAAAAGGTAGTCCAATTGCTCCGCAGAAATAGCTGTCGGTGTCCCACCACCAATATAAAGGGTGCGAAGCTCCTTGATATCTAAAAGCTCCCACTCACGAATCAAAGCCCGTAGGTAGTCATCAACGGGCTGATTTTTAATAAAGACCTTAGAAAAGTCACAATAATAACAAATTTGTGTGCAAAATGGAATGTGCACATAGGCTGACGTTGGTTTTGTTTGCATGTAACTATTCTACCATTTTTTAAGCAGAAATGAGACCATGAATGATAAGAGTTGAGGCAAAAAAGAAGCTACCTCTTCAGATAGCCTCTTCCTATTATTTTGTTAATGAGAATGGGAAAGCATTATAGTTGCTATAATCAAAGGTTGGTCCCAAGTCAGAGATAAATTGAACTGGCGTGTAAGTTCCATTTTCAAGAATAAAGCCAGGCTTAGCTTGAAAACCAGCTTCCCCTATTCCTGTAATACCAGGAAGCAAGGTAGAAAAATCGCCACCCTCCCAAACGTAGAGATTTCCAGAAATTTGAACGGCTTTTGCTGTTGTAGAGCTTTGACGATAGGGTTCGTAATCGACATTGAAATTTGCCTTTGAAGTAATGTTGCCATCAGCATCAACTGTAAAACTAATGTCTGTTGCTTGAGGACTAGTACCTGTCCAAGTTCCAACCAAAGCTGCTGGGACAGGAGCATCACTTTGAGTATCAGCTGTTGCTTGACTAGACTTGTTTGACTCAGAAGCAGCACTACCACTTGTTCCTACTTGACCATCAGTTCCTTCTGTAGCTTGATTTTTTGAAGAGCTAGCTTCAGGAGCACTCGCTTCTTCTTGACCTTGAGAATCCTTTGAAGCTGAAGCTTCTGTCTTAGCCTTTTTAGCAGACTTCTTCTCAGATGTTTTTGTTTTAGCAGATGACTTCACTACTTTAGAAGTTGACGTTGTAGATGATGCTGTAGTGTCTTTTTCTGACTTAGAGCCACATCCGACAAGTGCTGTAGAAACAGCTACAGACAACAAAACAAGTGAGCAAACACGAATAACTTTTCTTTTCATTTTCATAAACCTCTTTTCTATATGTCTATTATATCTATTTTGTTACGGAAATCAAGTATTTTTTGTAACTTTTGTAACATTTATGTAATTAATTGTATTGCTGTCATAAGTTAATGTCGTATTTACAAGTAAAAAAAGTCTATCACTCCCAAAGGAATGATAGGCTTCTGCATCTTATCTAGGTACTTCTTACCTGCTAGAGGTATCCTAATTACTATTTGTCTTCTCTTTCAATATAACCCCATATGGAGGGAAGGTTGGAACTATCCTTCAAGATAATAATGCGATTACCACAATCTACAAGGACATAATAGTATGACTTTCTCGCATCGTGGTAGATGTCATTAACACTCTTAGCATGATAACCATGTGACTTAAGAGACTTCTGTATTTTAGCAAACTCTTTTTGCACCTTACCATTATCTACACTGCCTGATTGATCCGCCAGATATTCTTTTAAAGGCTTAGCAATTAAGATATCTAAAGGCTTAACATTTAAGATATCTATATCATCAGAATCTGTAGTCATAACACCATTTTCAGAGATAGTCAATTCTCCTTCTGATTCATCTTCATCATCATATGTCTTCCATTTTCCAACAAAGGCTTTTGGAACCTCTGCCTTATGAAAAAGACATGTCTTTTTTAAATCTTTGGTACTTCTTGATCCGTAGTGGAGGTCTGATAAGAATAAATCTAGAACTAAGTTTGTCCCATCTTTCTGAATCAGATTATAGTATCCAAACACTTCCGTCTTTACCAGGATGATCTCTTTTGTCTGTAATTGGTATTTCTTGTCAAAATCAGCAATCGTTTTTAGTTTTGAATCACTGAGCTCCTCTAAGCTTGTTTCAAATTTCTGTCTAACCTTCTTACCAATAGAGATTTCTTTGATTTCTTCTTCCCTATGGCCTGCAACAAGTTTTGACTTTTTCCCACTTAACTCATAAACCAAACCAGCATTATCACTAGTTACCCACAAACCACCCAAGTTTGTTCCTTTGGAAGAAAACAAAAAGAGGCCAAGACTTGTTGCTACAATAAGAAATAAAGCAATACCAAGACCAATAAAAGTCTTCTTCCCAAACTTTTTCTTCTTAACAAAGACCATTTGCTGTGCATAAGGTTGGTTAACTATTTGATTTGGTAAAGGCATGGTTCCTGCAGTCACGGAATTTCCATTGTTGGAAAAATTAACTTGTTTTCCTTCCATAACAAATTCACCATTTAGAAGGGCCTGCTGACACTCCTGAATAGTGGGCTTACGATTATTAATCGCTTCAAAATATTCAATCCATTCTTTTCTATTCATCATCTCTCCTAACAGTTCTTAACAGAAAAATCTATCACTAGCTTGGAAGTGATAGATTTCCCAATTATTTAAGCACTTCTTGTGTCTTAGCGTAGTTAGCTTCAACAGCTTCTTTTTCGGCTTTCCACCAGTCTTGGTGATCTGTGTACCACTTGATTGTTTCTTCCAAACCTGATTCAAAGTTTGTGAATTGTGGTTCCCAACCAAGTTCTTCACGCAATTTTGTTGAGTCAATAGCGTAACGCAAATCATGACCAGCACGGTCTGTTACACGATCGTAAGCATCTTTGGGTTGCCCCATTTTTTCAAGGATAAGCTCGAGCACTTCCTTGTTGTTCTTTTCACCATCGGCACCAATCAAGTAAGTTTCACCGATACGACCTTTAGTGAGGATAGCCCAAACACCAGTTGAATGGTCGTTAGTGTGAATCCAGTCACGGACGTTTTTACCTTCACCATAAAGTTTTGGTTTAATACCTGACAAGATATTGGTAATTTGACGTGGGATGAATTTTTCAATGTGTTGGTATGGTCCATAGTTGTTTGAGCAGTTTGAAATAGTTGCCTTAACACCAAATGAACGCACCCATGCTTTAACGATAAGGTCTGAAGCAGCCTTAGTTGACGAATAAGGTGATGATGGGTTGTATTTGGTTTCTGCTGTGAATTTTTCACCAGGACCTTCACCATGTCCAGGGAGATCTTCACGCAATGGAAGGTCACCATACACTTCGTCTGTTGACACGTGGTGGAAACGAATATCATATTTACGAGCAGCTTCCAAAAGTGTGTATGTACCAATAAAGTTTGTGTGGATAAATGGTGATGGGTCGTTCAATGAATTATCATTGTGACTTTCAGCCGCGTAGTGAACGATAGCATCAGCCTTAGCAGCCAATTTATCAACCAATTCAGCGTCAGCAATATCACCAACAACCAATTCAACACGGTCACCAAGGATTTCTTCAATGTTGGCACGGTTACCAGCGTAAGTGAGTTTGTCAAGGACAGTCACATGTACGTCTGGATGATTGTTGTAGACATAGTGTACGAAGTTTGAACCGATGAAACCAGCGCCACCGGTTACGATGATGTTTTTGTATTCAGTCATTTTATCTCCAAAAAATATTGTTTTTTTCTTAATCGTTCCTTAAATCAATCTTTTTTAGCTTTCCTTAGGTGAGCACGGACGTCAGCGAACTTCGAAGAAGTTCCATGACTAAGTTTTGAGCCTATTGTCTCAAAACCTCCGAGCACCTGAAACACAATGGTTCAGGTGCTTTTCTCACGGCGGAAAGCTATTCATATAGCTCGCTTCGCTCGTTTATAACAAAGCTAAAAACTATATAATGATTTTCTTAATTGTTTTAAGAGCTATATTCTTACAAATCTTCTGCTCTTAGTGGGTTAACGTCTTTGAGCAATGGGTGATTTTTATCTGCTTCTGAGACTTCTGCTTCTTCTAGGTTTTCCCACTTGATATCAAGGCTTGGGTCAGCATAGTTGACAAAGGCGTATTTAGGTTTAAGTTCAAGTGCCCAGTAATCGTTTACGAGGTAGCTATATGACACTTTGTCAGACAAAACTTGGAAACCATTGGCAACACCACGAGGAACAAAGATTCCTTTTGAGGCATCAATAACAGTTTGATAAGTATTCCCAAACGTTTCACCTTCACGGAGGTCAACCCAAGTTCCAAGAACCTTTCCTTCATCTGCTACTGAGATGTATTTATCCCAAGGTTCAGCATGCAAGCCACGCAAAACATTTTTACGTGAGAAAGAAACATTATTTTGCAATTTTCCTTCTGCAAAGAATGATTCTGGAAAACCAAGTGGCAACATCTTTTCTTTTTGGAAGTTTTCTTTAAACCAGCCACGGTTGTCCCCATGTACTGGAATATCAAATTCAAGCAGACCTGGGATGGCGTCAATCTTGCGTGCAGCTAATTCTTTACCAAAAAATTGTTCAGTCATTATGCTTCTCCAATCAAACGGAGCAAATATTGCCCGTATTCATTCTTCTTAAGTGGTTGTGCCAATTCGAGGACCTGCTCTTTAGTAATGTAACCCATGCGATAGGCAATTTCCTCAAGGTTAGCCACTTGAACATTTTGCAAACGTTGAACTGTTTCAATGTACTGAGCAGCTTGCAAGAGGCTTTCATGAGTGCCTGTATCCAACCAAGCAAAGCCACGTCCCATTAGCTCAACAGAGAGATCTCCACGTTCTAAGTAAGCCTTGTTAACATCCGTGATTTCAAGTTCGCCACGAGGACTTGGCTTGATGTTTTTGGCAATTTCCACAACATCATTGTCATAGAAATAAAGACCAGTTACAGCAAAGTTTGATTTTGGATGCTCAGGTTTTTCCTCGATTGAGATGGCATTCATATTGTCGTCAAACTCAACAACACCAAAACGTTCTGGGTCCTTAACTTGATAACCAAAGACTGTAGCACCTTTTTCCTTAGCTTCAGCACGTTGAAGCATGGCAGAAAGACCATTGCCATGGAAAATATTGTCCCCAAGAACAAGGGCAACACTATCATCACCAATGAAGTCTTCACCAATGATAAAGGCTTGAGCCAAGCCATCTGGACTTGGTTGTACTGCGTAAGAAAGGGAAATACCGAACTCAGAACCATCACCAAGGAGCTCTTCAAAACGTGGAAGGTCCTGTGGCGTTGAGATGATGAGGATTTCCTTAATACCAGCCAACATAAGCGTTGAAAGTGGATAGTAAATCATTGGTTTATCGTAAATCGGCATCAGTTGTTTTGATGCAGCACGTGTCAATGGATACAAACGTGTCCCTGAACCGCCTGCAAGAATAATACCTTTCATAAGAAGGCTCCTTTTTTCTCTAATATATTACCTATATTTTAGCATTTTTCAGCCCTCTTGTCACGGTAAACCCTATGTTCTTAAGCTTTCATTAAGAAAATCACAAGTGTCCATTTTCTTAATCCAATGAAAAAAGGATTTCAATTGAAACCCTTTTAGATTGAAGATAACCTCTTGTAGCACTTTCCTTAGAAAGCGTAATCATCATCTTCTTCAGTGCCTTTGTGCACTCATCCAGTCAAAGATACTGTTATAGGTTTGTCCATTGACACTGGCACGAGAGCCACCTCCATTGGTTGGATCAGTGGCTACCATACCACTGTAACCATCCCAATTTTTCGTATTTTCAGGATGCTGAACGCCAATCACCTGGTCATGGAAGAAATAAATCCAAGCCCAATGACCATCATACTCTGTCCCAGGAAGATCAGTCCCAGTCGCTGTTTCAAAGTATGAGAACCACTTGTTAGTAGCTCCAGAGGTAATCAAGCTCTTGTATAAAGGCAAGACACTATTTTCTGGTTGTACTGTTGCGTCTGCCTTTGTGTGAATCAACCACATAGGCTGGTTCTTCAGTTTATCAATTCCAGATTGGTCAACAGTTAAGGGAGCAGCAATTGGAATAAGAGCTGCAAAATAATCTGGATAGGCTGCTCCCATGGTCAAGACCATACCACCACCATTTGAAACTCCCGCAAGATAGATTCGTCCCTTATCTACCTCTGGGTGATTAGCTAGGTAGGTATCAATGGTCTCTTTGAGTTGGGCTGCATTATCCGATCCCCAAGGTGTCTGTGTTTGAACAGCTAGAACATTAACCCCACGCGCCTGATCACCAGTTGTTAAGAAATGGCCTTGAATCTCAGGCTGGGCAAGCGCATAGACGTCATTTGAAAGAAGCGGAATATTCATGTCTGTCCCTCTTTCACCAATGCCGTGTAGCCAGACAATCAAAGGTTTTGTGCTATTCCCCGTACCAGTCTGGGCACTATAAGCCGCATACTGCATGTTACCTACCTGTCCTCGCTCGCCGAAAACCTCCGTCGTTGGCATCAAACGATTGTTGATGGCATCTTGCTCAGATGAAACCATCTGTGACTGACTACTACCCCCTGCCACTACTGACAAGTCTTTCATTGATACCATATAACTTTCCAGCCATTGATTGGTCCAAGTAGAAAGGTTAAAATACATAGGTTCAGCATTCCCACCCATGTTGTAGCGATTATAAGATGGTAGGCTCAATTCAAGCGTCACGTACTTGCTATTGTCATAATAGACCACATGCCCCTGATCATCAGACACATAAGAGTTCGTTACCTGACGACTAACTCCTGCTGTTGTAACCTGGGTTGAGCTGTGGACAACCTCTGGTGTGACCTTCTGATTAAATTCAAAAATGACTTTGGTTACAGCAGGACCAAACTCATAACTCTCTAGGACAATTCTTGTCTTTGTCACAGCCAAGTCTTCTGCTGCCCCTGCTTTGACAGACAAGCCTAAACTTATGGCTAACAAGGAAACAAAGACTGTCACATATACTTTAACTTTTTGGAACATAGTCCCTCCCCATTTTTTATTAGTATTCACCTACAATCGATGAACAGTTACTATTTTATCATTTTCTAATCAAATAAGAAATAGATGTAAATAACTCTAATAAAAAAGAATCAGCCAACATCCCTCAATAGCGAGAAATAGCCAGATGATTCTTGAGTCTAAATATCTAGAAGAACTTTAATACTATTAGTCTTTTTTCTTAATGTACTGAGCCACTGGATAGTCCGCACTATCCAAGCTACCAGGTCGATTCATGGCCAAATCAACCAGATTTTTTCCAATCAGTGGCCCTGTCGTGAGCCCTGAAGATCCTAAACCAGAAGCAACAAAGACACTCTCAAGCTCTGGAACTTCTCCAAAGAAAGGTGAGAAATCACTCGTGTAGGCTCTAGTTCCCACACGTTCTGAGAAGGACTTGGCAGTACTTAAGTCAGGGAAATAGGTCTTAGCCTCTTCCTCCAGACTTGCAAGTACAGTTCCATCAACTGTCAAATCAAAGCCTTGGTCATTTTCATGGCTGGCCCCTACCGAAATCTTTCCACCAGCAAAAGGAATGACATCCAATTCGCCCTCTGGCATCAGAACAGGTAATCTACCAGTATCCATGCCCTCAAAGAAATAGTCACGCAATTGCCCCTTTTGGGGGCGAACGTCTACTTCGAAACCAAGAGGTTCGAGTGTTTGACCTAGCCAGGCACCACAAGAAAGAATAACCTTATCAAAAGTTTGACCATTAATCTCGTAAGTGCCATTATCAAGAGGAGATAGTGTGACTAGACCCTCTACCTTTTCAAAACCTGAGGCCTCAATCAAAGTCGCTGTCAATTCTGCTCCCTCCACTCTGGCACCTCCAGAAGCATAGAGATAACGGTCAAATCCAGTAAATTCCGGGAGGTCGGCAGCATTTTTTATAGAGAGTTCACCAATAATGGGTGATTCTTCTAGTCTCGTTTCTGCATGCTGGTACAAAACGTCCAATTTACTATCGTCTTTCTTGAGAAGGGCTACACCAGACTGATCATAGAAGCTTGTGTCATAACCATCCTTTTCAAGATCTGAAACTAAATCTTGATAAAAATCTGCTCCCAAACGGGCCATGCGATACCAGGCCTTATTACGACGCTTGGAAAACCAGGGGCTGATAATCCCTGCTGCTGCCTTGGTTGCTTGTCCAAGACCATGATCAAATACTGTAACTTCTACGCCTTTTTCTTTTGATAAGTAGTAGGCAGCCGTTGAACCGACGATACCTGCACCAACGATTGCAATTTTCATTTTTTACTCCATCTATTTGAAAAGAGCTGAGTCCTATATCAATAGGCACAGCTTTTTATTATTCTTTTACCCCAAGGCCACGTCCATGACCATCATGACGACAAAGCCAACCATAAGGCCCAAGGTTGCTACGTCAGTATTACCATTGGTTTGTGATTCAGGAATCAATTCCTCCGTTACCACAAAAATCATGGCACCAGCCGCAAAGGCCAAAGCATAAGGAATGATTGCCATCATCAACATGACAAGGGCAGCTCCCATAACAGCCCCTATAGGCTCCACGATGGCTGACATAGATCCCCAATAAAAGGCCTTGATACGAGATTTTCCATCTGCTCGAATAGGAACTGAGAGGGCTGCACCTTCAGGGACATTCTGCAAACCAATACCTATAGCTAGACCAATGGCTCCCATAAGACCCGCGAATGTCATATTGCCACCAGCCAAGGCTCCGAAAGTCACACCGACTGCTAATCCCTCTGGAAAATTACGAATGGTGATAGCCAAAAAGAGCAAGGCTGTCTTGGACAACTTTTTCTTACGAGGTTGAATACCTTCTGCTTTAGAGATGTCATTCCCCAAATGCAAATGGGGAACGACGGCATCAATCAAACGAAGGGCAACACCTCCAAGCAAGAAACCAGCTGCCGCAGGGAACCATGACCACTTCCCATAACCATTTTGAGTCGCATAAGTTAAAGAAGGGTCCAAAAGCGACCAAAAAGAGGCCGCAATCATGACACCTGCCGCAAAGCCCATCATGATATCTAGCAATTTACGGCTAATATTCTTGAAGAAGAAAACAATGGCCGATCCGACAATGGTACAGCCCCAAGTAAAAAGACCAGCAAGCAAGGCCAAAAAGATCACATTTTGATGTAAAAGCCAAGTCACAGACACATCCTCCTACAAATGGTCAAAAGGATTGGTTGAGGACTGACTTTCAAGTATGGTCACATTCCAATCATGCTCACGTTTCCAAGACTCAAGTTTCTCAGCAATCTTTGAGATAAAAAGGGCTTCGATATGGTGCCCAGGATCAATTGCCAAGAGACCATTAGTAATCATTTCCTGTCCTGTATGGTAGTAAATATCACCAGTGATGAAGACTTGTGCCCCCTTTTTCAAAGCATCCTGGTAAAATCCTTGACCGCTACCCCCGCAAATAGCCACACGGCTAACTAGAGGATTGTCATGATTATAACGAACCAAGCGAACACTATCTAAGCCAAAAACAGACTTGACTTTAAGAGCAAGTTCTTCAATAGTCTGAGGCACGATATCACCTACTCGACCGATTCCATGATTTTCAGAAGTCTGCGTTAAATAAGTGGTGTCTTTAATATCAAGTAAGTCACAGAACCAATCATTAAGCCCATCATTAACGACATCAATATTAGTATGACTCACATAGACTGCAATATCATGCTTAACCAGGTCAAGTAAAATATCTCGGTCAGGCGAAGACACCAAATCCTTAACTGGACGGAAAATTGGAGCATGTTTAGCAATGATGAGGTCCACACCTTTTTCAATAGCTTCAACTACTGTATTTTCACGAACATCCAAGGTAACCATGACCTTCTGAATTTCCTTGTCCAGACTGCCAATCTGTAAACCAACCACATCACCTTCCATAGAAAGCTCCGGTGGACAAAATTCTTCATAAGTCTTAATAAGTTCACTAGCTAACATGATTCAAAACCTCCTTAATGGTTTGAATTTTATCTTCAATAGCTGTACGATCAGCCTGATTGGCCAGTGGAATGGATCCTAAAGCAATCTCTAATTTATTGATTTCGCGTTGCCATTTGAGCTGGAAAACCTGAGATTGGTCTTTCATGAGATGAGGACCAAAACGCACTTCCTTGTCCGAAAGGTTCATGTGTCCAGCTTCTGCCACCATGATTTCGTAGTATTTGCCATTTTCAGTCATGATAGACTCTGCAATAATCTCAAAACCATTTTCCATCAACCAGATACGGAGATCATCTTCACGATTATTTGGTTGTAAAATCAGACGGTCTACGCCCTTAAGTTTGTCCTTTCCAGCATCAAGGATGTCCGCAATAAGACGTCCCCCCATGCCACAGATTGTGATGGTTGTGACAGCATCAGCAGGTTCGAAGGCAGCCAAGCCATTAGCCAAGCGCACCTCGATTTTATCTTGGAAACCAGAAGCTGGGACATTAGCAAGAGCAGACTCATAAGGGCCTTTTACCACTTCTCCAGCAATAGCTGAAGTAATCAAACCTTTTTCAAGTAAATAAATCGGAAGATAGGCATGATCACTGCCTACATCCAAGAGTTTTGCGCCTTCGGGAACATAAGTTGCTACGTCCTTAAGGCGTTGAGATAATTGTACGTACATGTTTCATCTTTCTATTTTTTTAAGTCTCTTCAATTATATCAAAAAAGGAGGTTGGTAAGAAATGCTTTTAACACATTTCCTAACAACTTCCTTTTTGTTTATACTTTCTCGCCTGTAAAGACGAAGAATTTAGAAATAATATAGTTCAATACAATGATAAGGACCTGAGAGAAGAGGCTCTCGATACCGTTTACCCAAGCATGACTATAACCAACAAATTGACCAATAATTTCTGGATAGGTATCGACCAAGAAATAGGCCAGAGCCAAATCCAAGACCAAGGTCAATAGGCGAGCACCCACGAACTTAACAAAGCGCGTAACCATACCTGTCTTTTCCTGATTAAAGACAAACATGTCATTTGTAAAAAAGGCAAAGATTATGGCAATCGCATTCGCTAAGACTGCTGAAAGTGTTCCTTGTTGGGTAAACTGGAAAATCAAAGTACGACTGACCATATAGACCAAAGTTGCCAAGACACCAAAGAAAAGGTACTTGAAAACTTCGGTGGCCATGAAGGCTCTGAGCTTAGCTATCATACTTAGTCCAATCCAATTTCTGCACGAACAACATCGGCAATCGTATCAACATAGTAGTTCACTTCATCATCTGTTGGGGCTTCTGCCATAACACGAAGAAGAGGTTCAGTACCACTTGGACGAACCAAGATACGTCCATTTCCAGCCATCTCAGCTTCCATTTTTTCAATGATAGCGGCAATTGCAGGAACTTCCATAGCCTTATCTTTCATGCTATTTTCCACACGGATATTAACCAATTTTTGTGGATAGATGGTCACTTCTGAAGCCAATTCAGACAAGCTCTTACCTGTTTCAACCATGACTTTAGTCAATTGGATAGCTGTCAATTGACCATCACCAGTTGTGTTGTAATCCATGATAATAACGTGTCCAGACTGTTCACCACCAAGGTTGTAGCCGTTTTTACGCATTTCTTCGACAACATAACGGTCACCAACAGCAGTCACTGCCTTGTTAATGCCTTCACGGTCAAGTGCCTTGTGGAAACCAAGGTTTGACATAACTGTTGTTACAATAGTATTTTTAGCCAACTCGCCTTTTTGAGACAAATGTTTACCAATGATATACATCACCTTATCACCATCAACAATATCGCCATTTTCATCAACAGCGATGAGACGGTCACTGTCACCATCAAAGGCAAGACCAATAGCTGAGCCAGTTTCTTTAACCAAGGCTTGCAACTGCTCTGGGTGTGTCGAACCAACACCAGCATTGATGTTAAGGCCATCAGGTTGGTCACCAATAACAGAGATTTCTGCGTTCAAGTCAAGGAAAATGTTACGTGCAGATACCGCAGCTGCTCCATTAGCCGCATCCAAGGCAACTTTCATGCCACCGAGGTCAACACCTGTAGCCACCAAGAATTTTTCGTATTTACGAAGACCCTCTGGATAATCCACAAGTGTTCCAAGTCCTTCAGCCGAAGGGCGTGGAAGCGTATCTTCTGCAGCATCGAGAAGGGCTTCAATTTCCGCCTCACGCGCATCATCCAATTTAAAGCCATCGCCACCAAAGAACTTGATACCATTATCAAGAGCTGGATTATGGCTGGCTGAAATCATAACACCAGCACTTGCATTTTCCGTACGGACCAAGTATGAGACGCCAGGTGTCGCAAGCACTCCAAGTTTGTAGACTTCAATACCCACTGAGAGCAAACCTGCTACTAAGGCAGATTCCAACATCTCACCAGAGATACGTGTATCACGTGCCACAAAAACTTTAGGACGGCCAGTCTCATGTTGGCTAAGCACATAACCACCAAAACGACCTAATTTAAAGGCCAATTCAGGCGTAAGTTCAACGTTTGCTTCTCCACGAACACCGTCTGTTCCAAAATATTTACCCATAATTTTATTATTAGTGCTTGAGCACTAAATCCTCCTTAAACTGTGATGCTGTTTAGCAAGAGTCAATCTAGTGAAATCTATCTAGACAATCTAACTTTATAAGATTTCGCCAATATTTTCAACCCTTGATTTTAAACATTTTTAATTGGTTACATTTTTATGAGATTAGTCCCTCTCAATCCCATTCATTATACATGAATTTAGGAAAAATGTAACTCCCCTATTTTTGCGTAACTTTTAAGTTAACCTTAACAGTGCCAGGCTGAACCGTAACACCTTCTGCCTTAAGGTCTATTGTTTTTGAAGTGTCCTTAGTCACTTGGCTAATGTCCACAGGGACTGTAATGCTATCAATCTTATCCATAGCTTCTTGGCTACCAACAATAGTCACATGTCCACGATTAAAGCTATAGCTGATACTAGACACATTGCTAGCCTTATCTCCAGTCAGTTCGACCTTAACAGGAACAGATTTGCTTAATTTTCGCAAACTAATCTTGGCATGCACCTTAGCTGGTGAGATTGAACTTGCTAGGACTGTTCCATTTGTCGAAACTGCTTGAAGGACCAAGTTCCCATCATAATCTTCAGACAGGTTGGAATCGCCTTCCAATACTGCTTGAACATGATCAATCTGGTTAATGATATCTTCACTCGAGGTCACTTCTACCTTGGTTGCATCCAGGCTAACTTTTTTAACTTCATAGCCATTTGCCAACTTATCTGATGTGATGTTAGCTACGACGTCAAAGGTCTTGCTGGCTTTTTTACCAATAGTCGCCGTCAAGGTTGATGGCGATACTTGCGCAGACATTCCAGCTGGAAGATCCTTAACCTGAATAGGTACTCGACTGGTTCCTTGACCCAGATTCGACAAATCAGCAACTAATTTAAAGTGACGCGTATCACTACTTGTCTCAGTCGTTAAAGCCAGCTGTGTTGTCGCTGTCAAATAGACTTCGGCATCATAGGAATAACCACTGATAAAGTACTTATCACTATCATATTTAATATCCACAGGAACCGACTCAACGGTTTGTGTAAAGGTATTAGATGCACTTGAGCTATTGTTTTTATTTTGCGTATTTCCCGACCATGCCGTGAAAAAGAGTACCACAGCAAAGAAGAGAGCAACTAGCATCTGCCATAAACGATCGTTTTTAAAGAAATTTACAAAACGCTTCATTTTTTGCTACCTCCCATCCAACGTTGGAAGAATGACTGACGTGGTTCTTGTTCTTTCAACAAAATAAGACTCAACTCTTCTTCAAATTCTTGAACAGAGAGATCATGGATGAAATTTCCCTTGTAAGCAATGGAAATCGCTCCAGTCTCCTCTGACACAACAAAGGTAAGCGCATCTGTCTGTTCTGAAAGACCAATGGCAGCCCTATGCCTTGTCCCAAACTCTTTGGAAATCTTATTAGATTCCGTCAATGGCAGATAAGAACAAGCCGTCGCAACCTTGTTATCTCTGATGATAACAGCCCCATCATGAAGCGGTGTATTGGGGATAAAAATATTAATTAAAAGTTCCCCAGTCACCACCGCATCAAGTGGAATCCCAGTCGCAATCTGCTCTTGTAAGGTCTGAGTCTGTTCAATAGAAACCAAGGCCCCAATCTTACGAGGACTCATGTACTTAACAGCTTTAACGTAGGCTTGAACCAACTTCTCGTCTGAGCTAACCTCTTTATTTTGCAAAAAATGCTGAGGCGTACGTCCAAAAGTTTCAAGTGCAGAACGAAGCTCTGGTGCAAAAATTACAACCGCCGCAATGGCGCCATAGTTGATAACCTGATTCATCAAATAAGAAATCGTCGTGAAGCCTATAAAATCAGAAATCAGTTTGACTAAAATAAATAAGACAACCCCTTGAACAAGGGTCATAATTTTTGTCCCTCGTAGGGCCCTAATAAAGCGATAAATTAAAAAAGCAACAATCAATATGTCCAAACTATTGACGACAACTTTCAGCGGACTATCAAAGAGTGACCGCCAAAAATCAATATCAATGGACGAAAGTATTCCCATACATATCACACTTTCTTTTAATTTTTAAACAGTTTCTATTATACCACGAATTCTAACTATTTTGAGACTACAATCACTACTTTTTGTGATAAAATAAATTCATGACTATGAAAACTACCATGGGAATTCTAGCGGGAAAAGCTAGCCATTTCGTCCTTTCAAAATTGGGACGTGGCTCAACCCTGCCTGGAAAAATCGCCCTTAAATTTGACAAAGATATTTTAGACACTTTAGCCAAGGATTACGAGATTGTCGTTGTCACTGGAACCAATGGTAAGACTCTGACAACAGCTTTGACAGTAGGAATTCTTAAAGAAGCTTTTGGTGAGATTGTGACCAATCCTAGTGGGGCCAACATGATCACAGGAATCACTTCTACTTTCCTAACAGCTAAAAAAGCCAAGTCTGGTAAGAAAATCGCTGTCTTAGAAATTGACGAGGCTAGTCTTCCTAAAATCACTGAATACATCACTCCAAGTCTTTTTGTCTTCACAAATATTTTCCGTGACCAAATGGACCGCTATGGTGAAATCTATACCACTTATCAGATGATTTTAGATGGTGCTGCTAAGGCACCTGAGGCCACTATTTTGGTCAATGGGGACAGTCCTCTCTTTAATTCTAAAGAAGTGGTCAATCCTGTACGCTTCTATGGTTTTGACACTGAAAAACACGCTCCAGAGCTGGCACATTATAATACCGAAGGAATTGTCTGCCCTAATTGTGAGAGCATTCTTCAGTATCACCTCAATACTTATGCTAATCTGGGTGACTATGTATGCCTCAACTGTGACTTCCACCGTCCAGAATTAGACTATAAGCTAACAGAGTTGACTAAAATCACTAACACTACTTCTGAATTTGTCATTGATGGACAAGATTACAAGATTAATGTCGGTGGTCTTTATAACATCTACAATGCCCTTGCTGCCGTCTCTGTCGCTGAGTTCTTCGGAGTGGCTCCAGAGCAAATCAAAGCTGGTTTTGATAAGAGTCGTGCTGTCTTTGGACGCCAAGAAACCTTTAAGATTGGTGACAAATCATGTACTCTCGTACTAATTAAGAATCCAGTGGGAGCTAGCCAAGCTCTCGATATGATTAAACTTGCAGATTATCCATTTAGCTTGTCAGTCCTTCTTAACGCCAATTATGCTGATGGTATTGATACTAGCTGGATTTGGGATGCCAACTTTGAAAGCATTCTCGAGATGGATATCCCTGAGATTAACGCTGGTGGTGTTCGCCATTCTGAAATTGCCCGCCGTCTTCGTGTAACCGGCTATCCAGAAGAAAAGATTACGCAAGCAGAAAAACTTGAAGATATTATGGCCTTGATTGAAAAACAAGATTGCAATCATGCCTATATCTTAGCGACCTATACTGCTATGCTTGAATTCCGTGATATTCTTGCTCAACGTCATGCTGTCGGAAAGGAGATGAACTAATGACTTATACTTCACTCAAATCTCCAGAAAATCGTGACTACACCTATGACCTAAATGTTGCCCACCTTTATGGTAATCTGCTCAATACCTACGGTGACAACGGAAATGTCCTTATGATCAAATACGTGGGTGAAAAACTTGGTGCTAAGATGACCTTCGACATCGTTTCAGTTGGTGATGACTTCGACAAGGACCACTACGACATGGTCTTCTTTGGAGGTGGTCAAGACTATGAACAATCTATTGTTGCTAAAGACCTCCCAACTAAGCGTGAGGCCATTGGTCAATTCATCCAAGATAACAAAGTAGTTCTTGCCATCTGTGGTGGTTTCCAACTTCTTGGTCAATATTACATCCAGGCTAATGGTGTCCGCATTGATGGTATCGGTGTTATGGGCCACTACACCCTCAATCAAGAAAATAATCGTTATATTGGTGACATCAAGATCCATAACGAAGAGTTCGATGAAACTTACTATGGCTTTGAGAATCACCAAGGGCGTACCTTCCTCTCTGATGATGAAAAACCACTTGGAAAAGTGGTCTACGGTAATGGTAATAACAAGGAAGACGGTTCTGAGGGTGTCCACTATAAAAATGTTTATGGTAGCTACTTCCATGGACCAATTCTTTCTCGTAACGCCAACCTGGCCTACCGTTTGGTCACTACTGCCCTTCGTAACAAATATGGCCAAGACATTAAATTGCCAAGTTACAATGATATTCTTTCAAGCGAAGTCGCTGAAGAATACGCAGATACTAAATCAAAAGCAGAATTTGAAAAATAATTCTATGACATAGCAAAATAGCGAAATCCTTAGGGTTTCGCTATTTTTTCATATCTATTTCCAAAGTCGTCTTTTCTTCAATCTGTCTTCAATTTTTCGATTATCAATCCTTAGAATGGCAATCATATCAAACAAGAGCCAAGTTCGTTTAGGATAAACAATGTATTTGGGAGACCAAATTGGAGAGAACTTCTCCTTATAACGTTGGAGCCCACTAAAAGAGTAAAAACGCTGCGCAAAGACATAGACCAAATTGGCAACCTTCTCTTCCAAAAAACTATCTTCTTCAGTACCCACATTCGCGAGTGGAGCCATTCCCATATCAAAGTACTGCTTTCCTTCTGCTTGGAAGTACTGGAAGAGTTTCACAAAGAGGTAATCCATGATACCTTCGGGTGCCTTTTCAAAGTCATAACGCATAAGGTCAATCGTCGCCACCCGTTTGTTTTTGGTTGGCATGATGTTGGCAAAGGCTACAATTTCTCCCTCCTCACTCTCAACAATAGCAATCGGTGCTTGCTGCAAATAGGCTACATCAAAGAAACCAAGAGAGAAGCCCTTCTCCTTACGACCGTTAAGCCAAATATCTGAGACAGCCTTCATTTCTTGCATCTGAGTCTCTGAAAATGGAGGATCAAGTAACTTAAACTGGAAACCTGCTTTTTCGACACGATTGGTTGGCTTACGGAACTTCTTACCATGCTTACCATCAACAGAAAATGACGTCAAATCAACCATGGCATTTTCCCCAAATTTCATAAAATCAAAGCCATAATCATGAAGCATCAGGGTAATACTCTCATCTGCCTCATAAAACAAGGCTTGTAAATTCCAATCCGACAAGGTCTTCAAGAAAGATTCCCAAGCTGCTCGGTAATAGTTTTCATTACCTATCGGATTTCCCATAACCACACACTTGTTACTGGTTTGTGCAAATTGGAAAACTACCTGGTCTTGTCCATCGACACGATACCAAAAGAGGCGTTTATCATGTAAATAAGCCAGGGCACTTTCTGATGCACCTCCATATTTCTCAAGGAGAGCTGTGAAGCGCTCATTATCCATGCTTTGACCAAAAAGCCTGCGGGGTGCCAAAATTCTCAAGACTCCCCAAACTATGGTTGCAATGATAACTGATGCCAGTAAAATATCAAACCAAATATGAACAAAATGTCCAAGAACATCCCGGTTCTTAGGTGGCAACAAATGAGACCAAAAACCACTGCCACCCAAAACGAGAAGAACCAGAATCGTAAAGGCTAGGAAAAGAAAATCCTTGGTTTTGTCTTCCCAACTATAAACAAAGTAACGATGATACAACCTTTTTCTGATGATCAACATAAGCACCAAAGAGAGTAAAATTAGGAAAGACATGGCCCATGAAATACCATTGAGATTGACATAAATTAAGGCCAAGACAAAGGTTATCAAGGAGGCAACAAAAGCACCCTTAACCCGACGTCTAATGAGACGAGCCATGAAAATGAATAGGGTACCAAATAGGATACTTGGAAATTGCCAAATCAACTGTTCCTGAATAGGATCAAAACGGCTAATAAAGTAGACATTAGCCAAGCGTTCAGGGATTAGGGCAGACAAAATCAAGAAAATCCCTAAAAAACGTAGCAAATATACGAGAAAACGGTGGAGACTTCCACCAAATACTCGTGAAGAAAGTTTGAAGTATTTCTCGTTGATACGTCCTCCCATGTGTTTGAAAAAGAAGACAACACCAAGCATGAAGGGAATAACGTAGTAGGTTAAACGAAAGAGCAAGAGCAGACTAACCGCAAGAGCATTGCTAACCCCCATAGAGGTCAGACCGGTAATCACAATCAAATCGAAACTACCAATCCCACCCGGAATCATAGAGAAGATACCAATAATAACCGCTAGGAAATAAAGAGGAATCAGATTATAAAGTGGAACATGTAAGCCCATTAAATAAGCCACACTGACAAAGCTCCCCAGGGCCGTTCCCCATTCAGCTGTCGAAGCTAAAAGAAGACTTAGCCTCGTTTTCAACGGTACTTGACCAAAATAGGTTAACTTTTCACGACTAGAAACAAAGAAAATAAAAGGCAGATAAAGGAAAATACCCAATAAGAGTAACCAATATTTTCTTAAGTCTGGACTTAGAGGGAAGAACCAAAAAACAGCGAATACCAAACCACTTAAAAGGGATAGGCCCGACATAAAGTAAGGCAATAAACGAGAAAGTGCCTTGACACCTGTCTTTTCCTGCCCATCCTCAGAATAAAAGGAATATCGCAGACCCACATCGACCAAACCAGCAAAACCAGCTAAATTATTAATGGTATTAACAGCCCAACTTGTTTCTAAGATATAGGATTTGGAATAATCCGTTTCTAGCTCCTTATTCAGTATGATGTCATAAAAGAGCATGGGGGAGACAGCGACTAGTCCGATGACAGCCATCAAAACAAGATGCCAAATAGACAAACCGGACAGAGCTGACTCCAGTGACTCTAAAGTGATGGTCCGTTTTAGACGAACCAATTCTATGACGACAAGAACCGTAATCGAGATAAAGAAGATGGATTTAACGGCTGCTTTTAAAGGTTGAAGTCTCTCTAAAAGACGCTTCATGCCACCACCTCTTTTCGACTAATTCTCACAAGCTCACGAATCATTTGATTAAAGACCTTATATTTACGTTGAGCTAGACGATGCCCTTCACGACGTTGGACATAGAGCTTATGAACCGGAAAGAGCTCTGAAATCTCTCTAGAATGCCTAATACTGATAACATCCCTTTGCCCCATAACTACCCAAACAGGATAGGCAGCCTGATGTAGACGTTCCCTATCTAACGGCAAGTCATGAAGCATCAGACCCGTTACCTGAGCCATGATATCCATTTTAGATGAAAATGGTGACAAGGCTTTTAAGCAAAGATATTGTATATAGACCGCGAATCTTGAGCGTCTCGTCAACCCATTAAAGGTCATATTTCCCGCATTAAGCAAGAGCCCTGCAATCCGGTCAGGATAACGACTAGCATAAACCATAGCCAAATTAGCACCGTCACTATGACCGACAAATAAGGCCTTCTTGATATTCAAATATTGCAAAATTTCCTCCAAATCGGCAGCCATCTGTTCAAAGGTCATCTTAACACTCTGACGACTGGACCTGCCGTGATTACGACTATCAATGAAAATTAAACGATAGTCTCGATACAGAATTCCTTGCTTACCAAAGTAATTTCCTGACAAATTATTGCCATGCAAAAAAACAATTGGAAAGCCTTTACCGAGATCACGATAATAGATGATTTGACCATCTTTCACTTTGAATTCCATAAGATTACCTACCTTTTCACTAACGCATTCTTATACGATAATTAGTCTTATAAGGCATTAGGGCTGATGAGTTGAACTTATCACATTCCAAAACCATCTTACCCCTTCACTCCATTATAACACTTCCACTAGGCAAGAGTCAGAATATTTGTGCATTTTCTGCAAAAAGAAAAAGCCTTTTCAGGCTTCTTTAAATGAAATCTTTTTGAGACTTTCCTTAAGTGAGTACGGATGTCAGCGACCTTCTTCGAAATTCCATGACTAATTTTTGAGCCTAAAGTCTCAAAAATTCCGAGTGGCTGGTTCTAAAATGGTTCAGCCACTTTTCTCACAACAGTAAGTCTCCATATACAACAACATGACTGATAGAATACAAGCTTTATTCAATATGAACTTAAATTTTTTAATAATCTTCATCCCTAACAAAACTCTGCATTAAGGATAATTCACGAATATAGTCTATATATTTATAAACACTCTCGATATCGTGCCCTTCTCGAAGCAAGGCTGCCACCACATAGGCATATTCTTGTGATAAATCAGTCTGAAAAATCGCACTATCATCAGTATTAATAGAAACTGATAAATTATATTTCGATTCTGGTTTGATGTAACTACTATTCAGTTCTAATAAAGGAAGATCAATATATTTATTGATAAAAGATATTTTTCGATTAGATGTTGGATTACCCTCTATTCCAATCTCCATGCGATATATTTTTAGTCTTAAAATAAATTGTACCAACTTCACAGCATCAATATAAATAGAACTTGCTTCTCCTGTAAACGTTTTAAAATGGTTAGCTTTGTATTTATCACAGTAATGATATTTTATATACAATTCCCTTGCCTTAGGATTGTTGGCAGCTGATTGATGTTTCGAATCGTGCCAATTAATTCTAGTTTGACAACAAAATTTCACTTTATCATAGTTCCACCTATCACCATACTCTAAATAAACCTCAGGATCATCTCCTCGAAGCTTGTATGCCTCATAAAAGTCATAGAGTGTATATAACTTATCAAAATTATAATTTCCCTTTACTCGGTCAAATTCTCTTTCCAACATACTTAAAATATCATATTCTTTATAAGATAAATTTGAAATAAAATCCTTAACTTCAAACCTATCTATATGAGCTCTAATGAAATGATACATCCAAACAATATCATCAAAATACTCCTCAACATTCGATACAATCGTATAACGTTTCTTTTTAAAATAAGCATTAACATTTAAACCTAAGGCAAGTCCATGTCCAAAACGATCTCCCGAACCATAATCTAAAAATTCAATAACCTCATCCATAGCACGTAAGCCATTTGCAAGAGTCGTAAAGTCTTCACCCGCATGGTAGGTAATTCCAAAACTATG
>OIFW01000063.1_pt1 | contig 53730 bp, 51 predicted proteins | sample 1582111 | NCBI WGS metagenome assembly OIFW01 (sample SAMN07501063, study PRJEB24779) | human gut metagenome | isolation source: stool | host: human infant | place: USA: Pittsburgh, PA | reverse complement strand
CTGGGTAGCTATGTAGGGAAGGGATAAACGCTGAAAGCATCTAAGTGTGAAGCCCACCTCAAGATGAGATTTCCCATGATTTTATATCAGTAAGAGCCCTGAGAGATGATCAGGTTGATAGGTTAGAAGTGGAAGTGTGGTGACACATGTAGCGGACTAATACTAATAGCTCGAGGACTTATCCAAAGAAAGTAACTGAGACATATTGACAACGATTTGGTTTCTTGATACAGTATAGATATTCAATTTTGAGTTGAGAATACTCAGAGTTAAGTGACGATAGCCTAGGAGATACACCTGTTCCCATGCCGAACACAGAAGTTAAGCCCTAGTACGCCTGATGTAGTTGGGGGTTGCCCCCTGTTAGATATGGTAGTCGCTTAGCGCATAGGGAGTTTAGCTCAGCTGGGAGAGCATCTGCCTTACAAGCAGAGGGTCAGCGGTTCGATCCCGTTAACTCCCATAGGTCCCGTGGTGTAGCGGTTATCACGTCGCCCTGTCACGGCGAAGATCGCGGGTTCGATTCCCGTCGGGACCGTTCAAGTAGAAATATTTGAGACTCGTTAGCTCAGTTGGTAGAGCAATTGACTTTTAATCAATGGGTCACTGGTTCGAGCCCAGTACGGGTCATATATGCGGGTGTGGCGGAATTGGCAGACGCACCAGATTTAGGATCTGGCGCTTAACGGCGTGGGGGTTCAAGTCCCTTCACCCGCATTAGAAAAGTTAGCCGGCTTAGCTCAGTTGGTAGAGCATCTGATTTGTAATCAGAGGGTCGCGTGTTCAAGTCATGTAGCCGGCATAAAATGCGAACGTAGTTCAGTGGTAGAACATCACCTTGCCAAGGTGGGGGTCGCGGGTTCGAATCCCGTCGTTCGCTTGAGGAGCCGGGGTGGCGGAACTGGCAGACGCACAGGACTTAAAATCCTGCGAAAGGAAACTTTCGTACCGGTTCGATCCCGGTCCTCGGCATAATAAAATAATGAGCACCCTTAGCTCAACTGGATAGAGTACCTGACTACGAATCAGGCGGTTAGAGGTTCGACTCCTCTAGGGTGCATTTTCTATTTAACTCGGGAAGTAGCTCAGCTTGGTAGAGTACTTGGTTTGGGACCAAGGTGTCGCAGGTTCGAATCCTGTCTTCCCGATTCATTACAGAGATACGTAAGCGTATCTTTTTTATTTGACTAGATATTATATACATTAAGAGAGTAACAGTTTGCTTCTCTCTTTTTTTAATTTCAGTAATTCATTTTGAGTCTGGGACAAAAAGATTTTGATTTTAGGAATTCTTTATTATAAATCTTAAAAACCGATAGATTAGACAAAAAAGCGAACAAGACAGAATTCTGAGTGTCAGATAACTCGTTTTGTTCGCTTTTTATATTTAAGGTTAGACTTTTGTCCCAGACTCACTTTTTTGTTTCCTACCCTGTTTAATAAATACGGTAGTTAATTATACACATTGAAATTTAATAGATTTTATAACTATTATTAATTCTTAATAAAGCAATAGAAGAGTTTTTGTTGAACCTATAATATATGTTTCAATGTTATAAAAATTGCTGCTATTACGAGTTTAGACAAGTATTAGTTTACATTATAGTGTGAATTGGGTTTGATATCTTTTTTGAGGAAGCTACCTTAGATTCTTTCTACCTCATGTTTTATTGTATAGTGTATCTTGCTTGTTTTAACAGAATTTTTAATGACATTTGTCATATCTCCTCATGACAGAAGCTTCTAGTGATTCTACCTTCAAAGAATTATACTAGATGTATCAAGTGGAGGAAGAAAAAATGAAACATAAAGTAATTGTCGCAATGAGTTTAGTAGCAGCAGGAGTCATGACTTATATCATGTTCTCAGGATTGGATGAAGGTTTCTATCATTTTCCTTGGGAGCTATTTGCAGGATTTGGAATGATGTCCTGGCTTATCCGAGAAGGTTTGAAATTAGTCTCAGATGTGAAAAAGGAGTTTGAAAAATGAAAAAAGCGTTTCTCTATCTTTTTATTGGACTATCACTAGTGGTATGGTTGATAGAAATGTTTACAGGTTGGTTTGATCAAGCCTTCCTTCACCAATTCATACGTGGTGCCTGGGGACTAGGATTTATGATTTTTATCGCCTTTCCTATAGGGATGGAATGGCTGAAAGGAGAATATCATGAACATGATTAAGGTACAAGGATTGCATAAAAGCATCAAGGGTAAAGTTATTTTGAAGGATATTTCCTTTGAGGTAGCTGAAGGTGAATGCGTCGCCTTGATTGGGCCAAATGGTGCTGGAAAGACAACACTCTTGGACTGTTTGCTCGGAGATAAACTGATCTCCAGTGGTCAAGTATCCATCCAAGGCTTGCTAGTGACGAGCTCTAAGTTAGACTACACAAGATCCTACCTCCCTCAAGAAAATGTCATCGTTCAGAAATTAAAGGTCAAAGAGTTGATTGCTTTCTTTCAAAGCATTTACCCAAATCCCTTGAGCAACCAGGAAATCGATCAACTATTACAGTTTGATAAGCAACAAAAAGAGCAATTCGCAGAAAAATTATCAGGTGGACAAAAGCGTCTTTTCTCTTTTGTCTTGACCTTAATTGGGCGACCAAAGCTTGTCTTTTTAGATGAGCCAACTGCTGCCATGGATACCTCTACCCGTCAACGTTTTTGGGAAATTGTTCAGGACCTAAAAGCGCAGGGAGTCACCATTCTCTATTCGTCCCATTATATCGAAGAAGTAGAGCATACAGCTGACCGGATTTTGGTTTTAAATAAGGGAGAGTTGATTCGTGATACGACGCCTCTAGCTATGCGTAGTGAGGAGATTGAAAAGCATTTTATCCTTCCTCTAGCTTACAAGGAAGTCGTTGAGAAGTCAGTCTTGGTTGAAAGGTGGGTACAAAAACAAGATGCCTTACAAGTAGTCACACGCGAAGCGGATGCTTTCTGGGAACTGTTAGTTCAAGCGGGATGTAACATACAAGAAATTGAAGTCAATAATCGTAGCTTGCTGGATACAATCTTTGAAGAAACACAAAAGGGAGATGACTAAGATGAAACAATGGATAGCATTAAATAAGATAGAATTTCTATTGACCAAACGACAATTAGTCTATTATTTATTATCAGTAGGTATGCCGACAGCCTTCTATTTATTCTTTTCAGGCATGTACCAGGACACACCCGGTGGACCAGCTAATTTTATGCGTGATTACCTCATCTCCATGACGGCTTTTTCCATGATGTCGACAGCCATGTTTTCATTTCCAGCTGTCTTACATACCGATAAAATCAACAACTGGCAGAAAACATTACGTCATAGTCCTGTAAATATGGTAGAATATTATCTATCAAAGATAACAAGTATGATGGTTGATTATTTGGTTTCAATCCTAGTTGTATTCTCAGTTGGGCACTTTGTAAGAGGTGTGGATATGTCTCTTGGAAACTGGATTGGGGCTGCGCTTTTGCTGATAGTAGGAAGTGTAGCTTTTGTAGCGCTTGGCTTGACCTTGACACTCTTGCCTTCTAGTCAGCTGATGTCTGTCGTGGGCAATCTTCTTTATCTAGGATTGGCTGTTTTAGGTGGACTCTGGATGCCCGTCTCTTTATTTCCAGACTGGATGCAAGTAATCGGAAAGTGCCTACCAAGTTATCAGTTGATGGAGTTACTCAAGACCTTCTTAAACGAGGGTGGCATCAATCTATCAGCCACAGTTTATTTACTTGTTTTTTCAGCAGTTTTATTTGGTTTGACCATTTACCTTCAAGGTTATAAGGAGAATGCTTAATGCTTGAAAGACTGAAAAGCATACATTATATGTTTTGGATCAGTTTAATTTTTATGATTTTCCCCATCCTACCTGTAGTGACTGGGTGGCTTTCTGCCTGGCATTTATTGATTGATATTCTATTTGTAGTGGCGTATTTGGGTGTTTTAACAACTAAGAGCCAGCGTCTATCTTGGCTATATTGGGGTCTCATGCTGACTTATGTAGTTGGGAATACTGCCTTTGTTGCTGTTAATTATATCTGGTTTTTCTTTTTCCTATCCAATCTCTTAAGTTATCATTTCAACGTAGGTGGTTTAAAGTCTTTACATGTCTGGACTTTTCTTCTTGCTCAAGTCCTTGTTGTGGGCCAACTTTTGATTTTTCAGAGAATCGAAGTTGAGTTTCTATTCTATCTACTTGTAATTCTTGCTTTTGTCGATTTAATGACTTTTGGCTTGGTTCGGATTCGGATTGTGGAGGATTTGAAAGAAGCACAGGCTAAGCAAAATGCCCAGATAAATCTATTGCTTGCTGAAAATGAACGCAGTCGTATCGGTCAAGATTTGCATGATAGTCTGGGGCATACCTTTGCTATGCTTAGTGTCAAGACAGATCTAGCCTTGCAGTTATTGCAGATGCAGGCCTATCCACAGATGGAGAAAGAATTAAAAGAAATTCACCAGATCAGCAAGGATTCCATGAATGAAGTGCGAACCATTGTGGAAAATCTTAAGTCTAGAACTTTGACATCCGAACTAGAGACTGTGAAAAAGATGTTAGAAATTGCTGGAATTAAGGTGGAAACGGATAACCAACTAGATACTGCTAGCTTAACTCAGGAATTGGAGTCAACGGCTTCCATGATTTTGCTTGAGTTAGTGACCAATATCATCAAACATGCAAAAGCATCGAAAGCTTACTTAAAATTAGAACGGACAGAGAAAGAACTCATTTTAACAGTAAGTGATGATGGCTGTGGCTTCGCTTCTCTAAAAGGGGATGAGCTCCATACAGTTCAAAATCGTGTTCTTCCATTTTCGGGAGAAGTCAAGGTAATCAGTCAGAAACAACCGACAGAAGTTCAGGTTCGACTACCTTATAAGGAGAGAAACTAAGATGAAACTACTTGTTGCAGAAGATCAAAGTATGTTACGAGATGCCATGTGCCAGTTGCTTGCCTTTCAAGCAGATGTAGAGTCTGTCTTACAAGCCAAGAATGGACAAGAAGCAATCCAACTCTTAGAAAAAGAGTCCGTAGATATCGCCATTCTTGACGTAGAAATGCCTGTTAAGACAGGCCTCGAAGTCTTGGAGTGGATTCGAGCAGAAAAGTTAGAAACAAAGGTGGTTGTGGTGACGACCTTCAAGCGCCCTGGTTACTTTGAACGTGCAGTCAAGGCTGGAGTAGATGCTTATGTATTAAAAGAAAGAAGCATTGCAGACCTCATGCATACCTTGCACACTGTCCTCGAAGGAGGCAAGGAGTATTCGCCTGAATTGATGGAAGTGGTGATGACGCATCCCAATCCATTAACAGAGCAAGAAATCGCAGTTTTAAAGGGAATCGCTCAGGGCTTCTCTAACCAAGAAATTGCAGACAAACTTTATCTATCCAACGGAACAGTCCGAAACTATGTCACCAATATTCTTTCAAAACTAGATGCAGGTAATCGAACAGAGGCAGCTAATATCGCGAAAGAATCTGGTTGGTTGTGATACTATCATAACTCGAAAACCATTATGTGCTAAAATTGAAATTATTCAATCAAACAAACAATTTTGTAACTAGAGGAGGGTTTAGTTTCCTCCTTTTTGTTTACTCTAAGGTGCTAGCAAGGAGCTAAAATTAACAATAAAAAAGAAAAATATCTTGACAACCAATGGAAAATTTTGTTACAATAATAGACGGTACTTTTTACTTTTGGTCTCTCAAGAGTGTACAGGGACGTGCTGACAAATGTTGCAAAAGTACACACAGATGATAGCTGTCACCAAGTGTATCATCACCAAAAATAAAAAAACACAGGAGAATGTAGATGCCTACAATTAACCAATTGGTTCGCAAACCGCGTAAATCAAAAGTAGAAAAATCTAAATCACCAGCTTTGAACGTTGGTTACAACAGTCATAAAAAAGTTCAAACAAACGTTTCTTCACCACAAAAACGTGGTGTTGCAACTCGTGTTGGAACAATGACACCTAAAAAACCTAACTCAGCCCTTCGTAAATTCGCTCGTGTACGTTTGAGCAACCTTATCGAAGTTACTGCCTACATCCCAGGTATCGGACACAACTTGCAAGAGCACAGCGTGGTGCTTCTTCGTGGTGGACGTGTAAAAGACCTTCCAGGGGTACGTTACCATATCGTCCGTGGTGCACTTGATACTGCAGGTGTTAACGATCGTAAACAAGGTCGTTCTAAATACGGTACTAAACGTCCAAAAGCATAAGGAAAGGGGATAAAGAGAAATGAGTCGTAAAAATAGAGCTCCAAAACGTGACGTATTGCCAGATCCGCTTTACAATTCACAACTAGTTACTCGTCTTATCAACCGCGTTATGCTTGATGGTAAACGTGGTACAGCTGCTTCAATCGTTTACGGTGCCTTTGAGCAAATCAAAGAAGCTACTGGAAACGATGCACTTGAAGTATTTGAAACAGCTATGGAAAACATCATGCCTGTACTTGAAGTACGTGCACGTCGTGTTGGTGGTTCTAACTACCAAGTCCCAGTTGAAGTTCGTCCAGAACGTCGTACAACACTTGGACTTCGTTGGTTGGTAACAATCGCTCGTCTTCGTGGTGAACACACAATGCAAGACCGTCTTGCAAAAGAAATCTTGGATGCTGCTAACAACACTGGTGCAGCTGTTAAGAAACGTGAAGACACTCACCGTATGGCTGAAGCTAACCGTGCATTCGCACACTTCCGTTGGTAAAATCATGATGCTAGGAACGGTAAGGATGCAAGGTGAAAATAGGAAACTGACGCAGTATTCGATGAATACAAGGAAGTTTATCTTTTTCACACAGCATCCCGTTCCAGCTCAAATCGGCTAACTAACTTTAGCCCGAGTTCGATTCAATTTGTAAACCTACAAGTTGAAACTAACAATAGCATGAAAACATTGAGAACGGGTAGGTCCTGCCTATCCGTTTTTATTAAAATCATGTTATAATAGAATAGAAATCAAAAATAAATAGGAGAAACAAACCTCATGGCACGCGAATTTTCACTTGAAAAAACTCGTAATATCGGTATCATGGCTCACGTCGATGCTGGTAAAACAACAACTACTGAGCGTATTCTTTACTACACTGGTAAAATCCACAAAATCGGTGAAACTCACGAAGGTGCGTCACAAATGGACTGGATGGAGCAAGAGCAAGAGCGTGGTATCACTATCACATCTGCTGCGACAACAGCTCAATGGAACAACCACCGCGTAAACATCATCGACACACCAGGACACGTGGACTTCACAATCGAAGTACAACGTTCTCTTCGTGTATTGGATGGTGCGGTTACAGTTCTTGACTCACAATCAGGTGTTGAGCCTCAAACTGAAACAGTTTGGCGTCAAGCAACTGAGTATGGAGTTCCACGTATCGTATTTGCCAACAAAATGGACAAAATCGGTGCTGACTTCCTTTACTCTGTAAGCACACTTCACGATCGTCTTCAAGCAAATGCACACCCAATCCAATTGCCAATCGGTTCTGAAGATGACTTCCGTGGTATCATCGACTTGATCAAGATGAAAGCTGAAATCTATACGAACGACCTTGGTACAGATATCCTTGAAGAAGATATTCCAGCTGAATACCTTGACCAAGCTCAAGAATACCGTGAAAAATTGGTTGAAGCAGTTGCTGAAACTGACGAAGAATTGATGATGAAATACCTCGAAGGTGAAGAAATCACTAACGAAGAATTGAAAGCTGGTATCCGTAAAGCGACTATCAACGTTGAATTCTTCCCAGTATTGTGTGGTTCTGCCTTCAAAAACAAAGGTGTTCAGTTGATGCTTGATGCGGTTATCGACTACCTTCCAAGCCCACTTGACATCCCAGCGATTAAAGGTATTAACCCAGACACAGACGCTGAAGAAACTCGTCCAGCCTCTGACGAAGAGCCATTTGCAGCTCTTGCCTTCAAGATCATGACAGACCCATTCGTAGGTCGTTTGACATTCTTCCGTGTTTACTCAGGTGTTCTTCAATCAGGTTCATACGTATTGAACACTTCTAAAGGTAAACGTGAACGTATCGGACGTATCCTTCAAATGCACGCTAACAGCCGTCAAGAAATCGACACTGTTTACTCAGGTGATATCGCTGCTGCCGTTGGTTTGAAAGATACTACAACTGGTGACTCATTGACAGATGAAAAAGCTAAAATCATCCTTGAGTCAATCAACGTTCCAGAACCAGTTATCCAATTGATGGTTGAGCCAAAATCTAAAGCTGACCAAGACAAGATGGGTATCGCCCTTCAAAAATTGGCTGAAGAAGATCCAACATTCCGCGTTGAAACAAACGTTGAAACTGGTGAAACAGTTATCTCTGGTATGGGTGAGCTTCACCTTGACGTCCTTGTTGACCGTATGCGTCGTGAGTTCAAAGTTGAAGCGAACGTAGGTGCTCCTCAAGTATCTTACCGTGAAACATTCCGCGCTTCTACTCAAGCACGTGGATTCTTCAAACGTCAGTCTGGTGGTAAAGGTCAATTTGGTGATGTATGGATTGAATTTACTCCAAACGAAGAAGGTAAAGGATTCGAATTCGAAAACGCAATCGTCGGTGGTGTGGTTCCTCGTGAATTTATCCCAGCGGTTGAAAAAGGTTTGGTAGAATCTATGGCTAACGGTGTTCTTGCAGGTTACCCAATGGTTGACGTTAAAGCTAAGCTTTACGATGGTTCATACCACGATGTCGACTCATCTGAAACTGCCTTCAAGATCGCGGCTTCACTTGCTCTTAAAGAAGCTGCTAAATCAGCACAACCAGCTATCCTTGAGCCAATGATGCTTGTAACAATCACTGTTCCAGAAGAAAACCTTGGTGATGTTATGGGTCACGTAACTGCTCGTCGTGGACGTGTAGATGGTATGGAAGCACATGGTAACAGCCAAATCGTTCGTGCTTACGTTCCACTTGCTGAAATGTTCGGTTACGCAACAGTTCTTCGTTCTGCATCTCAAGGACGTGGTACATTCATGATGGTATTTGACCACTACGAAGATGTACCTAAGTCAGTACAAGAAGAAATCATTAAGAAAAACAAAGGTGAAGACTAATCAGTCCTCACTCTAGAAGGAAGTCACTTAGTGGCTTCCTTTTGTCTTTAGAAAACACCTCTAAGTATGGTAAAATAGTAAGAGAATAATGTGAGGAAAATGAATGTCAAATAGTTTTGAAATTTTGATGAATCAATTGGGGATACCTGCTGAAATGAGACAGGCTCCTGCTTTAGCACAGGCCGATATTGAGCGAGTTGTGGTTCATAAAATTAGTAAGGTATGGGAGTTTCATTTCGTATTTTCTAATATTTTACCGATTGAAATTTTTTTAGAAATAAAGAAAGGTTTGAGGGAAGAATTTTCTAAGACAGGGAATAAAGCTATTTTCGAAATCAAGGTTCTGTCTCAAGAATTTTCAAACCAGCTCTTGCAGTCCTACTATAGGGAGGCTTTCTCTGAGGGGCCATGTGCTAGTCAAGGTTTTAAGTCCCTTTATCAGAATTTGCGAGTTCGTGCGGAGGGCAATCAACTCTTTATTGAAGGCTCTGAGGCGATTGATAAGGAACATTTTAAGAAGAATCATCTTCCTAATTTAGCGAAACAACTTGAAAAATTTGGTTTTCCTACTTTTAACTGTCAAGTAGAGAAAAATGATGTACTGACCCAAGAGCAGGAAGAAGCCTTTCATGCTGAAAATGAGCAGATTGTTCAAGCGGCTAATGAGGAAGCGCTCCGTGCTATGGAGCAACTGGAACAGATGGCACCACCTCCAGCTGAAGAGAAACCAGCCTTTGATTTTCAAGCGAAAAAAGCTGTAGCTAAACCGAAGCTGGATAAGGCAGAGATTACTCCTATGATTGAAGTGACGACGGAGGAAAATCGTTTGGTCTTTGAAGGGGTTGTTTTTGATGTGGAGCAAAAAGTGACCAGAACAGGGCGTGTTTTGATCAACTTTAAAATGACGGACTACACTTCAAGTTTTTCTATGCAAAAGTGGGTTAAGAATGAAGAAGAGGCTCAGAAATTTGATCTAATTAAGAAAAATTCTTGGCTCCGAGTTCGTGGGAATGTGGAGATGAACAACTTCACACGCGATTTGACGATGAACGTGCAAGACGTGCAGGAAGTTGTTCACTATGAGCGGAAGGATTTAATGCCAGAAGGAGAACGCCGGGTTGAGTTTCATGCTCATACTAACATGTCGACCATGGATGCTCTACCAGAGGTTGAAGAAATCGTTGCGACAGCTGCTAAGTGGGGACACAAGGCAGTTGCTATCACCGACCACGGGAATGTTCAATCCTTCCCACACGGCTATAAGGCAGCTAAGAAAGCGGGAATCCAGCTGATCTATGGAATGGAAGCCAATATCGTGGAGGACCGTGTCCCTATCGTCTATAACGAAGTGGAGATGGACTTATCGGAAGCGACCTATGTGGTCTTTGACGTGGAAACGACAGGGCTATCAGCCATCTATAATGACTTGATTCAGGTTGCAGCCTCTAAGATGTACAAGGGGAATGTCATTGCTGAATTTGATGAATTTATTAATCCCGGGCATCCCTTGTCAGCCTTTACTACTGAGTTGACTGGAATTACAGATGATCATGTCAAAAATGCCAAACCACTAGAACAAGTTTTACAAGAATTCCAAGAATTTTGTAAGGATACGGTTCTAGTTGCTCACAATGCGACCTTTGACGTTGGATTTATGAATGCCAACTATGAGCGTCATGGTCTGCCAAAGATTAGTCAGCCAGTTATTGATACGCTGGAGTTTGCTAGAAATCTCTATCCTGAGTATAAACGTCATGGTTTGGGGCCTTTGACCAAGCGTTTTGGTGTGGCCTTAGAACATCACCACATGGCCAATTACGATGCGGAAGCTACTGGTCGTCTGCTCTTTATTTTTATCAAAGAAGTAGCAGAAAAACATGGTGTGACCGATCTAGCTAGACTTAATATTGATTTGATTAGTCCAGATTCTTATAAAAAAGCTCGGATCAAGCATGCGACCATTTATGTCAAGAATCAAGTAGGGCTAAAAAATATCTTTAAACTGGTTTCTTTATCCAATACCAAGTACTTTGAAGGGGTGCCACGGATTCCAAGAACGGTTCTAGATGCCCATCGGGAGGGCTTGATTTTAGGTTCAGCTTGCTCTGAAGGTGAAGTTTTTGATACAGTCGTTTCCCAAGGTGTGGATGCGGCGGTTGAGGTGGCCAAGTATTATGACTTTATCGAGGTCATGCCACCAGCTATCTATGCTCCCTTGATTGCCAAGGAGCAGGTCAAGGATATGGAAGAACTCCAGACCATTATCAAAAGTTTGATAGAAGTGGGAGACCGTCTTGGTAAGCCTGTTCTGGCTACCGGAAATGTTCACTATATCGAACCGGAGGAAGAGATTTACCGTGAAATTATCGTCCGTAGTTTGGGACAGGGGGCTATGATTAACCGAACCATAGGTCACGGCGAACATGCTCAACCTGCTCCTCTTCCAAAAGTTCATTTTAGAACGACTAATGAAATGTTGGATGAATTTGCCTTCTTGGGAGAGGCACTGGCACGCAAATTAGTCATTGAAAATCCAAATGCCTTGGCAGATATCTTTGAACCTGTTGAGGTTGTTAAGGGTGACTTGTATACGCCTTTCATCGACAAGGCTGAAGAAACAGTTGCCGAGCTGACCTATAAGAAAGCTTTTGAGATTTATGGAAATCCGCTGCCAGATATCGTTGATTTGCGGATTGAAAAAGAACTAACCTCTATTCTGGGGAATGGATTTGCTGTGATTTATCTGGCATCGCAGATGCTGGTTCAACGTTCCAATGAACGGGGTTACTTGGTTGGTTCTCGTGGGTCTGTAGGATCTAGTTTCGTTGCGACCATGATTGGGATTACAGAGGTCAATCCTCTCTCTCCTCACTATGTCTGTGGTCAGTGTCAGTACAGTGAGTTTATCACAGATGGTTCTTATGGTTCAGGTTTTGATATGCCCAATAAGGACTGTCCTAAATGTGGTCACAAACTCAGCAAAAACGGACAGGATATTCCTTTCGAGACTTTCCTTGGTTTTGATGGGGATAAGGTACCCGATATTGACTTGAACTTTTCGGGTGAAGATCAGCCTAGTGCCCACTTGGATGTGCGTGATATCTTTGGTGAGGAATATGCCTTCCGTGCAGGAACGGTAGGTGCGGTGAAAGCTAAGATAGCCTATGGCTTTGTCAAGGGTTACGAGAGAGATTATGGGAAATTTTATCGTGCTGCAGAGGTGGAGCGTTTAGCCCAGGGAGCTACTGGGGTTAAACGAACAACTGGACAACACCCAGGGGGAATCGTTGTTATTCCGAACTACATGGATGTCTACGATTTTACGCCTGTCCAGTATCCAGCGGATGATGTGACGGCTGAATGGCAGACCACTCACTTTAACTTCCACGATATCGATGAAAATGTCCTTAAACTAGATGTACTGGGACATGATGATCCGACCATGATTCGGAAACTTCAGGATTTGTCTGGGATTGATCCTAATGAAATCCCTATGGATGACGAAGGTGTGATGGCTCTCTTTTCTGGTACTGATGTACTTGGGGTAACACCTGAGCAAATCGGAACGCCTACGGGTATGTTGGGGATTCCAGAGTTTGGAACCAACTTTGTGCGTGGGATGGTCGATGAAACCCATCCGACGACCTTTGCTGAGTTGCTACAGTTGTCTGGATTGTCCCACGGTACCGACGTTTGGCTGGGCAATGCCCAAGATTTGATTAAACAGGGAATTGCGGACCTATCAACCGTTATCGGTTGTCGGGACGACATCATGGTTTACCTCATGCATGCTGGTCTCGAACCTAAGATGGCCTTTACCATCATGGAACGGGTACGTAAGGGATTGTGGCTCAAGATTTCCGAAGAGGAGCGAAATGGCTATATCGAAGCAATGAAGGCCAATAAGGTGCCAGAGTGGTATATCGAGTCCTGTGGGAAAATTAAGTACATGTTCCCTAAAGCCCACGCGGCAGCCTACGTTATGATGGCCTTGCGTGTGGCCTACTTCAAGGTTCACCATCCTATTTATTACTACTGTGCTTACTTCTCAATCCGTGCTAAGGCTTTTGATATCAAGACCATGGGTGCGGGCTTGGAGGCCATCAAACGCAGAATGGAAGAAATCGCTGAAAAACGGAAGAACAATGAGGCCTCTAATGTGGAAATTGACCTCTATACAACTCTTGAAATCGTCAATGAAATGTGGGAACGTGGTTTCAAGTTTGGCAAATTAGACCTCTACCGTAGTCAGGCGACAGAGTTCCTCATCGATGGGGATACCCTCATTCCGCCATTTGTTGCTATGGATGGTCTGGGAGAGAACGTTGCCAAGCAGTTGGTACGAGCACGTGAAGAAGGAGAATTTCTTTCTAAAACAGAATTGCGTAAGCGTGGAGGGCTTTCATCAACCTTGGTTGAAAAGATGGACGAAATGGGCATCCTCGGCAATATGCCAGAGGATAACCAGTTGAGTTTGTTTGATGAATTGTTTTAAAAAATTGCTTATTTTGATCAAGTGGACAAAATATGTCCACTTGATTTGTTATAATTCTCTTAAAAATAATAGAAAAGAGAGTATAATATGGTGAATCAAGAAATTTTAAATTCTAATGTGTCAATTGAAGAGGAAATTTATAATTTTGAAAAAGGCTTGAAAGATGATGGGAATGATTGGACCGGATTCCCACAAATAGACTTAAAAGAAGATTCTCAATGTATTTACATTTGCGGTATTTCAGAGACTGATAGATGGCATTTGTTTTATTATACGTTAACTAAAATAAAACCTGCTACTCCAATAGCATCACTTGCATATTATCGAGTGAGAGATAATTTGATTTCTTCTAAAGATAGTCAATGGATAAAACTGCAAATGGAGTATACAGAGTATGATTGGCTTTTTCTGAATGGAGTTCAATTTTTGGGAGAGGCTGATCAAAGGGTACAGGAATACTGGATGCAGCGATTCAAAGAGAGTAAGAAAAGAAACAAACTCTTCATTGTATATTCAGACTGCTTACCCGAAGACTTAAAAAATATGCCTGAATCCGTAGTTGAGTTCTTCGAATCTGGCATAGTGGTACAGTTGAAATCATCTAAGGGCTAGTTTATTTTGCTTTAATCGTTTTGAATATAAAGTGCTAGTTAGACTATAGAAGTGATAATAATGTACTGGAAATAGTATTGTTTGAATAATATGTAGAAGGACTGGAAATGAATGATCAAGAGAGACTGCTAACGATTTTTTTACGTTTACAGTTTGGGACTCCGTTAGGAAAAAAGCAACTGGCTCAGGAATTTGAGGTTAGTGAAAAGACGATACAGAGAGATTTTTCGCTACTCCGTGATATTTTATCTAGTCACACCAGTTATAGTGGAGATTTGCTTTATAACCGTAAAACGAATAAGTATTGTTTAGCAAGTAAGTCAGTTTTTAATAAAAAGGATATTCTCGTTATTTCAAAGATTTTATTGGAAAATCGAGCACTGAATAGACCAGAAATTGCTAGTTTACTACATAATTTACTGGTCTTAGTTCCCCGTGATGATCGGAAAGAAATCGAGCAGATTATTGGAAGTGAAAAGCTGAACTATGCTCCCTTAACGGATCAACAAAATAGAATAGAGAAAATTTGGAATTTATCAGAAGCTATTTTGCATGAACAGGTTCTAGATATTATCTATCAAAAACCTTATTCTGAATCTTCTAAGAGGCAGACTGTTTTGCCAGTCTCTCTTTATTATGATAGTCATTATTTCTATCTAGTTGTCTACCAGTTGAAACATGCTACTTATATTACTTTAAGAGTAGACCGTATCGAGTCATGGTCTCTTAGTGATATAGAGAAACCCTCTATTTCTTATCGAGATAAATTTAGAGATGGCGACATTCGTAACGAGAGAGTAGATGCTTTTATCGGGAAGAAAATCAGTATTGAAATCGAGTATTTGTACGATCCGACGATTGTGATGGATCAATTTCCAAATGCAAAAACAGTTGGGAAAAATGGCGACTGGACTCATTTTAAGTTTGAGAGTCAGCATACACCGGGGCTTAAACGCTGGTTGTTGGGGCAAGGGGAAGCAGTTACTGTTTTGTCTCCTCGGATTTTAGTGGAGGATATGAAGCAAACAGTTCAAGAAATGCTAGATAAATATAATAGATGAGGATAAAATGACTATTCAATTTACTTCTAAAAAGGTTGGAGAACTATTGAAAGAAGGGAATTTGCGGATTCCTTCTTATCAAAGACCTTATAAATGGAACAGAAAACATATCCGTAATCTTTTTTATGATTTACGAGATGCTATGGGGAAAAAGGAATATCAGATTGGTTCCGTTATCTTACATGAAAATGATGGATATGATATTGTCGATGGACAGCAACGGCTAATTTCAATTTCCTTGTTTCTTCATTTATTAGATAGATTAGAGAATTATAAGGGTGCTAAGCAACTGCTGAGTGCTGCTGTATTTGGAGAGCTATCTTGCTATCATGCGAGTGAAAATTATAATGAGTGGGAAAATTTGACTCAATTGGTTGGCGAAAATCAGGCAAAAGATATTTGCAATTTTTTATTGGAAAATTGTTCTGTCTCCGTGATTACTATGCCAAAGAAACGATTATCTGAAGCCTTTCAGTTATTTGATTCTCAGAATAATCGTGGAAAATCTTTAGAACCTCATGATTTGCTCAAAGCCTATCATCTTCGCAAGCAAGATTCCGAAGATGAAAGAATTGTGGAAAAGTGGGAGCAATTTGTAGAAGATAAAGATTTAAGTCTCAAAGAGTTATTTGATAAACATCTTTTTCGTATGAGACGTTGGTCGCGAGGAGAGACAGGATTGACAAACAAGCGTTATGGATCTTATCTCCGTTTTACAGAGGATTTTATTGACGATTTTAAAGGCGTTGATTTGAACCAGAATTTTCCATATCTAGAATTGTATCGTCATATTGAAAACCTCCCCATGTCCATTACTATGCCAATCATTGATGGAAGTAAATTTTTTGAGTATATTGAATCTGCTCATGAAACTATTAGAGTTCATAAAAAATTTTTAAATAAAAAGTTAGGATTCTCTAATGAGTCAGAGAAGGAAGAACAAAATTTGGCTTACCCAGAAGGTATGTTAAACATTTACAATAGCTCAAAAGGACGCTACCTCAAGTGTCACAATATATTCCTAAATATTTGCTCGCTTTTCGCAGATAGATTTGGAAAAGAGGAGCTATCAAAGGAGATAGTAGAGACCTTGTTTATTTGGTCTTATTACCCTCGAGTTAAGTCTAAAGCTATATATGATGCAACGGTAGGGAAATACGCCGCTGGTGGAAGTTTTAGACAAAAAGAGGCTCAAAAGCTATTTCAACTTTTATCCCATGCTGTTACTCCGAATGATTTCATGATCAAGATAGATAGAGAATTATTTGAAAATTATACTGTGGACAAGATTATAGAAGAGGAAAAAGATAAATGGTAGAAACACATATAAGCTTATCAGTTAATCGTTTGTTAAATGAAGATACCTATGCTATTCCTCTTTATCAGAGAAATTTTGCTTGGACTTATGATGAAATTGAACAGTTATTGAACGACGTAGCAGATGCTTTTCAAGAAAATAGAGATAATTACAATTACTATATTGGAACATTAGTCGTTAATAAAGAGAATGACATTTTCAAAATCATAGATGGGCAACAACGAACAACAGCCCTTAATTTGATTGCCTTAGCTTTGAAGCATGAGTTTGGTTTTGATAGATTGAAGGCTGTCAATCTTACCTTCCCAGCTCGGAAGAAATCAAATAAGAATATTCAAGATCTATTTGCCAAGAAAAAAATTTTAGAGGGCGATGAAAATGAGCTGACTAGAGGTTACGGACATGCTAGAGACGCATTGAAAAAAGTGCTAGAGGAGCGCCGTCTTGATCCTCAGTCTTTCGTTGATTATCTTTTTGAGAATGTTATCATTTTTCGGAGTATACTTCCTGAAGATTTAGATTTGAATCTTTATTTCGAACGTTTCAACTCTCGAGGAGAACAACTAGAGGCTCATGAGATTCTCAAGGCACAAATGATGGCTAAGTTCGGTGAAGATCAAGAAATGGCACAAAGATTTGCGAGAATTTGGGATGCCTGTGCAGAATTTGATAAGCCGGTAATAAAAACTTTTCAAATTCGAAGTAGACCAAACAATACTGATGAAGAGGGGGAGAAAATTTTTGGTAAAGAATTTACTAACTTCAAATTGGAAAGTGTATTTGAGAAAATAAGAGTAAAAAAAATTGAGCAACGAAGTTTACTAGATGCAATTACTCAGACAAAATATGAAAGTAGTAGCTTAGTAAATAATGGAGCAGATATTTCAAATTATACGACTGTAATTGATTTTCCAACATTTTTGCTTCAAGTTTTTTTTATCATGGAAGGAAATGACGAAACTACATTTGATGATAAAAAATTATTGACAATATTTCAAATTGAACGTCGAGATAGAAAATGGGTCCAACAATTTGGGCAACTACTTCTGACTATGAAGCATATATTTGATACGCTAATCGTAAAAAATGTTCAATTAGAAAATGAAACCGAATGGCAAATCAAGCGAGGTAAGTATGAGACATATCAACGAAATGAAAATGGAGGATGGAGATATGTTCGAATTAATTATCAAAACAATACTTTTGACAATTTAAACAAAAACATTATCCTCCTTCAATCCATGTTTGCTGTGACCTTTACTGCTAATCGTGATAGTCGTTGGTTATATGAAATCTTGCAATTCCTCTTTAACCATATTGAAGAGTTAAATCAAACAGAATTTGCTAGTCTTTTTAAGGATTTTCTTGAAAAAATGGCAGTGAGATATGCTGAGGAAAGATTGTTTACCGAAGATAAAAGTATCAAAAAATATGGGGTAATTCCTGTTTACGCTTTTAACTTTGTGGATTATGTTTTGTGGAAAAATCGTGAAGAATTGAAGAAAGATTACGATATTGAGTTTAAAGATTTTAAATTTGCATATCGTCGCTCCATAGAGCATTGGTATCCTCAGAATCCAAATGGACATGATGGAGAGAGCCAATTACCTGCTGAGTTTTTACATTCCTTTGGCAATCTTTGTATCATTACCGATAGTCAGAACTCCCGGTTTGGCAACTCCTATCCAGAGGCTAAATTAGAACAATGGGAAAGAGAAGGGATATTCCATCGTCAGAGTTTAAAATTACAGATGATGGCAAAGATAACTTCTAAAAAAGATTCTGGTTGGGGTCCGGAACAAATAACAGAACTGGAAAAAGAGATCTTGACTAGGGTAAATCATTTTATAGAAAATAAGTCATCAGAGCAACGATAATCATCTATCCAAAGAGGCTAATGTATATCCAATAGATTTACATTAGCCTTCTTTTTTGTTAAAATAGTCTATAGAAAGAGGGTGAGAGTATGTCAAAGACGAGTATGAGCATCCGTTTGGATAGTGAGGTGAAGGAGCAGGCTCAACAGGTGTTTAGTAATCTGGGAATGGATATGACAACAGCTATCAATATTTTTCTTCGTCAGGCTATTCAATATCAGGGATTACCTTTTGATGTTAGACTAGACGAGAATCGGAAGTTGCTTGAGGTATTAACGGATTTAGACCAAAATCGTAATATGAGCCAATCCTTTGAATCAGTCTCTGACTTGATGGAGGATTTGCGTGCTTAAGATTCGTTATCATAAACAGTTTAAAAAAGATTTTAAGTTGGCTATGAAGCGTGGTTTGAGGGCAGAATTATTAGAAGAAGTTTTAAATTTTCTGGTTCAAGAAAAAGAACTTCCTGCTAGATATCGTGATCATCAACTGACAGCATCCAAGCATTTTCAAGGAGTTCGTGAATGCCATATCCAGCCAGATTGGCTTTTGGTTTATAAAGTAGACAAGGAAGAATTACTTTTAAACTTGCTTAGGACAGGTAGTCATAGTGATTTATTTTAATAAATTTTAAGGGGGGTCTCATGAAACTAAGAATTTTTGCGGAAGATAAGCCGGCTGAGAAGGTATTTGAATATCAATTAGAACTTGCTGATCAGACAATTCTTCTATCAACAGCACTCTTGTCAGGTGCTATTGCTTTAGCAGGATTATTCTCTGCTTTGAAAGAAAAATAAAAATAGAAAAGAGAAAACAACATGGTTTTACCAAATTTTAAAGAAAATCTAGAAAAATATGCGAAATTATTGGTTGCAAATGGAATCAATGTGCAACCTGGTCACACTTTGGCTCTCTCTATCGATGTGGAGCAACGTGAGTTGGCTCACTTAATCGTCAAAGAAGCTTATGCTTTGGGTGCGCATGAGGTTATCGTTCAGTGGACAGATGATGTCATCAACCGTGAGAAATTCCTCCACGCACCGATGGAGCGTCTGGACAATGTGCCAGAATACAAGATTGCTGAGATGAACTATCTTTTAGAGAACAAAGCTAGCCGTCTTGGGGTTCGTTCATCTGATCCAGGTGCCTTGAACGGAGTGGATGCTGACAAGCTCTCAGCTTCTGCCAAAGCTATGGGACTTGCCATGAAGCCAATGCGTATCGCGACTCAATCTAATAAGGTTAGCTGGACTGTAGCAGCCGCTGCTGGACTTGAGTGGGCTAAGAAAGTCTTTCCAAATGCTGCGAGCGATGAAGAAGCAGTCGATCTCCTTTGGGACCAAATTTTCAAAACTTGCCGTGTCTATGAAGAAGATCCTGTTAAGGCTTGGGAAGAGCATGCAGCTATCCTCAAGAGCAAGGCAGATATGCTTAATAAAGAACAATTTTCAGCCCTTCACTACACAGCGCCAGGGACAGATTTGACCCTTGGTTTGCCGAAGAACCACGTTTGGGAATCAGCTGGGGCTATCAATGCACAGGGCGAAGGATTCTTGCCAAATATGCCGACTGAGGAAGTCTTCACAGCGCCTGACTTCCGTCGTGCAGATGGTTATGTAACCTCTACAAAACCGCTTAGCTACAATGGAAATATCATTGAAGGAATTAAGGTAACCTTTAAGGATGGAGAAATCATAGACATTACTGCTGAGAAGGGTGATCAGGTTATGAAGGATCTTGTCTTTGAAAATGCGGGCGCGCGTGCCTTGGGTGAATGTGCCTTGGTACCAGATCCAAGCCCAATTTCTCAGTCAGGCATTACCTTCTTTAACACCCTTTTCGATGAGAATGCTTCAAACCACTTGGCTATCGGTGCAGCCTATGCGACTAGCGTCGTTGGTGGAACAGAGATGAGCGAAGAAGAGCTTGAAGCTGCAGGGCTTAACCGTTCAGATGTTCATGTGGACTTTATGATTGGGTCTAGTCAAATGGATATCGATGGTATCCGTGAGGATGGGACACGTGTACCACTCTTCCGTAACGGAGATTGGGCAAATTAAGGAGATAATATGTTAGGAAGTATGTTCGTTGGTCTCCTAGTGGGATTTTTAGCAGGTACTCTGACCAATCGTGGAGAGCGAATGGGATGTTTTGGAAAAATGTTTCTAGGCTGGATTGGTGCCTTTATAGGGCATTTGCTTTTTGGGACTTGGGGACCGATAATAGCAGAAACTGCCATTATTCCGGCAGTACTAGGTTCCATGATTGTCTTAGCAATTTTCTGGAGACGAGGAAGTTAATTTCTTAAAACTGAAATGAAAAGGAGGTTGGTCATTGAACCAGCCTCCTTTTGAGTATGATATAATAGTTCTATGAGATTAGATAAATTTTTAGTTGCCTGCGCTGTGGGGAGCCGGACTGAGGTCAAAAACTTGCTCAAGGCTGGGCGCGTGACGGTAAATGGTAAAAAAGAAAAGTCAGCTAAATTGCAGATTGATGAAGAAATAGATGAGATTCGCTTTGATGGGCAAGTACTGGAGTATGAAGAGTTTGTCTACTACATGATGAACAAGCCCCAAGGGGTTATTTCAGCGACTGATGATCCCAAGCACAGAACCGTTCTGGACTTGCTGGATGATATTGCTCGTAGCAAGGAAGTTTTCCCAGTAGGGCGCTTGGATATTGACACGCATGGTCTTTTGCTCTTGACCAATGACGGCAAGCTGGCTCATGCTCTTCTTTCGCCCAAGCGTCATGTGGACAAGACCTATTTGGCTCAGGTCAAGGGAATTATGGCCCAAGAAGACGTGGAGACATTTGCTGAGGGCATTCCGCTCAAAGATTTTACCTGTCAACCCGCTAGACTGGAGCTTGTGTCCATAGATACAGAAAAGAATCAAAGCCAAATCCGTGTGACCATTGCAGAAGGGAAATTTCATCAGGTCAAGCGTATGGTGGCCTACTGTGGTAAGGAAGTAGTAGACTTGCAACGCTTGACTATGGGAACGCTAGTATTGGATGAGAACTTAGAACGAGGGGAATGGCGTCGCTTGACCAAGGAGGAATTGGAAAATCTTCTTGCTAGTATTGCTTAATTTTGTTTATATTCGAAAAAGGTGAGGCAGAATATCCTTGCCTTTTATGTTTTTCAGTTGCTTCCTTTGTGAAAAGAGTTATAATAGACTGTAGAATAAAAGGAGGAATCTATGAACGCGATTCAAGAATCATTTACTGATAAACTATTTGCCAATTATGAAGCAAATGTAAAATACCAAGCGATTGAAAATGCTGCTAGTCACAATGGAATTTTTGCAGCCCTAGAACGTCGCCAAAGCCATGTAGATAACACACCTGTTTTCTCATTGGATTTGACCAAGGACAAGGTAACCAACCAGAAAGCGTCTGGTCGTTGCTGGATGTTTGCAGCCCTTAACACTTTCCGCCACAAGCTCATCTCGCAATACAAACTAGAAAACTTTGAGTTGTCACAAGCTCATACTTTCTTCTGGGACAAGTATGAGAAATCAAACTGGTTCTTGGAGCAAGTCATTGCGACTGCAGACCAAGACTTGACGAGCCGCAAGGTTAAATTTCTACTCCAAACACCACAACAAGACGGTGGTCAGTGGGATATGGTCGTTTCTCTCTTTGAGAAATATGGTGTCGTACCTAAATCAGTCTATCCTGAATCTGTTTCATCTAGTAGCAGCCGTGAGCTTAATGCCATTCTTAATAAATTACTTCGTCAAGATGCTCAAATCTTACGTGACCTCTTGACTTCAGGTGCTGATCAAGCAACTGTTCAGGCTAAGAAAGAAGACCTCTTGCAAGAAATCTTTAACTTCCTTGCAATGTCACTAGGTCTCCCACCACGTAAATTTGACTTTGCTTATCGTGATAAAGACAATAACTACCAAAGCGAAAAAGGTATCACTCCACAAGAGTTTTACAAGAAATATGTCGACCTTCCATTAGAAGACTACGTTTCTGTGATCAATGCTCCAACTGCTGATAAACCATATGGCAAATCATACACAGTTGAGATGTTGGGAAATGTCGTTGGTAGCCGTGCAGTTCGCTATATCAACGTACCTATGGAACGCTTGAAAGAATTGGCGATTGCTCAAATGCAAGCAGGAGAGACTGTTTGGTTTGGTTCTGATGTCGGCCAGCTCAGCAACCGTAAAGCGGGAATCCTTGCGACAGATGTTTATGACTTTGAATCAAGCATGGACATTCAACTCACTCAAGACAAGGCTGGACGTTTGGACTACAGCGAAAGCTTGATGACCCACGCCATGGTCTTGACAGGTGTTGATTTGGATGAAAATGGCAAAACAATCAAGTGGAAAGTTGAAAACTCATGGGGAGACAAGGTCGGTACAGATGGTTACTTTGTTGCCTCAGACGCTTGGATGGACGAATACACTTACCAAATCGTTGTCCGTAAAGAATTGCTGACAGCAGAAGAACAAGCTGTCTATGAAGCAGAACCAATTGTACTCGCACCGTGGGATCCAATGGGTGCCTTGGCCGAATAAAAGTATGGAAAAAAGGAATCAGATTTTAGAACCTGATTCCTTTTAAGTTGCTTGATTACATGATGTGAAGAACATGTGCCACAATACCCACTGCGAAGAGTGCAAGGATAATAGTGATTGGAGATACTTTTTTCTTAAGCAAGTACATGCAAAGGAAAGTAAGGAGTAGTCCTGATAGTCCAGGAATCAACATATCCAAGTTTTGTTGGAAAGTAGTAACTTTTTCAGATGTTTGAGATAATCCTTGTCCTACTTGTGCGAATGCTTCTTGGATACCTTTAGATCCTTCTGGCAATTTATCCCAATGGATATAAGCCTTTTCATCTAGTTGAACTTTGGCAACATCGAAAGCAAATTTAATATTTACCCAACGTTGAACAAGGACAGCAAGAATGAACATACCAAGGATAGAAGCACCTTTAGTGATGTCTTGAAGGATACCGCCAGACATGTCTTTAGTGATTTCTGATCCAGCCTTGTATCCAATCTCTTGTGTATACCACAAGAATGACATACGAATCAAGTTCCAAAGAACGAAGAAGAGGATTGGACCTAAGATATTACCAGTAAGGGCAAGTGAAGCACCGAGTGATCCAAGGATTGGGCGTACTGTAAACCAGAATACTGGGTCACCGATACCAGCAAGAGGTCCCATCATACCGATTTTAACCCCTTGGATAGCAGCATCATCGATCTCAACACCGTTAGCACGTTCTTCTTCAAGTGCAAGAGTAACCCCCATGATTGGAGCGGCTACGTATGGGTGAGTGTTGAAGAACTCAAGATGGCGTTCAAGAGCAGCGATTTGATCTTCTTTTTTAGTGTAAAGTTTTTTAAGAGCTGGAATTAATGAGTAAGCCCAACCCAAGTTTTGCATACGTTCATAGTTCCAAGAACCTTGTAAGAAAGTTGAACGCCACCAAACTTTTTTACGATCTGATTTAGTTAATTGAAGTTTTTCAGTCATGATGTTTTCAGTCCTTTCTTATCTTAGTAGTCTTCTAGGATATCGCCGATTGGGTCGTTAGAAGTTGCGGCTCCTCCGCCACCATTTCCACCAGTTTTAGAAAGGTGAAGGTAGATAAGAGCGATAGCAACACCGATAGCACCAAATCCGATTAGAGTAATATCTGACACGGCAGCAAGCACGAAACCGATAGCGAAGAATGGCCATACTTCACGAGTTGCCATCATGTTGATAACCATAGCGTAACCAACGGCAACAACCATACCACCACCGATAGCCATACCATCTTTGAGCCAATCAGGCATAGCATTTAGAATGCTTTGTACTGTTTCAGTTGGTACCATTAGAAGGAGTGTTGCAGGGACTGCAATACGAAGACCTTGAAGAAGAAGTGCGACAAAGTGAGCACGTTCAACTGCTTTGAAGTCACCTTTTTTAGCAGAAGCATCAGCAGTGTGAACCAATCCGACAGAGAGTGTACGGACAATCATAGTCAAGAATAGACCAGCAACTGCAAGAGGGATAGCAACTGCTTGGGCAACACCGATACCTGTCTTAGTAAAGTCGCCACCAAGAACCATGATAATGGCAGCAGCAACAGAAGCAAGAGCAGCGTCAGGAGCTACGGCAGCTCCGATGTTAGCCCAACCAAGGGCGATCATTTGAAGAGAACCACCAAGGATGATCCCTGCTTCAAGGTTACCAGTAACAAGACCGATAAGGGTACAAGCTACGATTGGTTGATGGAATTGGAACTGGTCGAGGATACCTTCAAGACCTGCTAGGAAGGCTACAACGACTACTAAAACCATAGAAATAATAGACATCTTTAAAATCCTTTCATAAAATCGATTATTGCACGTTTGCTTTGTTGATCAAGTCAAACAAATCTTTTTTCGTGTCGTTTGGTACTTTACGTACATCAAATTCAACACCAAGGTCACGCATTTTTTCAAATGTAGCAACGTCTTCTTTATCCATAGACAAAACGTTGTTAACCATTGTTTTACCAGTTGAGTGAGCCATTGATCCAACATTAAGAGTTTTGATTGGCACGCCACCTTCGATAGCACGAAGAGCATCTTGAGGTGTTTCAAACAAGATAAGGGCATGTGTTTCTCCGAATCGAGGATCTTTTGCAACGTCGATTAGTTTTTGGATAGGAACAACGTTTGCTTTCACTTTACCTGGAGCTGCTTGTTTAATCAATTCTTTACGTAATTCGTCTTTAGCTACGTTATCTGAAGCAACGATGATACGGTCTGCTTTTGAATCTGGAGTCCAAGCAGTTGCAACCTGACCGTGAAGTAAACGAGTGTCTAGACGTGCAAGGTTGATTTTGAGTTTACCGTCTCCGATGACAGTTCCTTCTGGAATAGCAGCTTGGGCAACTGGAGCAGCTGCAGCGCTTGCTACTTCCTCAACTGGGTTTAGCTCTTCTGGAAGAGCTTTGATGCCATCTTTGGCTTCTTTAATGATATTAGCAGCGACTTTTTCTACACCTGCAGCAGCGTCCATGAGGCGCTCTGTGTAGGCTTGAATTAACATCGGTAAGTTAAGTCCTGTGATGATGGCAAACTTACGCTCAGGATTTTCTCCCATCACGCGGCTAGCTTGGTTAAATGGAGATCCACTCCAAAGGTCAGCCAAAACTAGAACCTCATCTTCTGCGTCAAATGCAGCAACAGCGTTATTAAACTTAGCGTATAGATCATCAGGACCTTCATTTGGCATAAAGGTTACAACTTGAACCTTTTCTTGTTCACCAAAGATCATAGATCCTGACTGATGAATACCCGCAGCAAATTCGCCGTGGCTCGCAATAATGATTCCGATACTCATTATTGTCATTCCTCCTTTTTTGTTTTAGTTTTCGTTTAAGAAAACTTTAAGACTTTTTAAGTATAAACCGTTTTCATCTAAAAATCAACTATTTATCATAAAATAATTAAAAAGATTACATCTGAAAATATTGATATATTGAGTTTTAGAGAAGTTTTTTTGAATCCTTATTTAAAAATTTAATATAAAAAAGTTGGAAGCGTATTCCAACTTTTAAAATAGGTTTTTATTAGATTAGTGGGTGAAGTCGAGTACCATACGTCCTTGAATTTGACCTTTTTCCATTTCGTCGAAAATGGCTACAGCATCTTCTATTGGACGTTTTTGAACAACTGGAACTACCAAACCTTCTGCACCGAATTGGAAGGCTTCTTCCAAGTCTTTACGAGTTCCAACGAGAGAACCAATGACTTGGATTCCATCTAGAACGGTTTTTACGATACTTAGTTCCATCATTTCAGAAGGAAGACCAACAGCGACGACGCGACCACCGGCACGAACTGAGTCAACAGCCTGGTTGAAGGCAACTTTAGACACAGCAGTTACGACAGCTGAATGAGCTCCGCCATCAGTTTTTTCCTTGATAAGTCCAGGTACATCTTCAACTTCGAGTCCGTTAATCACAATGTCAGCGCCTACTTCTTTTGCAAGGGCAAGTTTGTCGTTATTGATATCAACTGCGATGACATGAGCATTGAATACTTTTTTAGCGTATTGAACAGCTAGGTTACCAAGTCCACCAGCACCGTAAAGAACAACCCATTGACCTGGTTCAACTTTTGCTTCTTTTATAGCTTTATAGGTTGTTACACCAGCACATGTGATAGATGAAGCTTGGGCTGGATCAAGTCCGTCAGGAACTTTAACAGCATAGTCTGCAGTTACGATACATTGTTCAGCCATACCACCATCTACTGAGTAGCCGGCATTTTTCACTGTACGGCAAAGGGTTTCACGGCCAGTAGTACAGTATTCGCAAGTGCCACATCCTTCAAAGAACCAAGCAACGCTGACGCGGTCGCCGACTTTAAGGCTTTTTACATCTGGGGCAATCTCTTTGACGATACCAACACCTTCGTGTCCTAGGACACGTCCTGGTACTTGACCAAAGTCACCATGGGCAACGTGGAGGTCAGTGTGGCAAACACCACAGTATTCAATTTCTACAAGTGCTTCCCCAGTTTCAAGTGGACGGAGTACTTTTTCTTCAACAGCAACACCAGTGCTTTCTGGATTTACAACAACAGCTTTCATAGCTATCCTCCTTGATATTGACCGAGAACAGGGACAACGGGACTGGATTGATTTTGTGTCAACAGAGTCGAGTGTGACGAGCTCTCTTGTATTTATATGTGAAGTATATCACAAAAGAAAGCCTTTTCCAAGGTTTTGGAGGTAAAAATAGAACAATCGATTAACTGGTTGATGAGACTGTGAAAAGAGCACAAAGACCAGCTCGCAAGCTGGTCAGAATGGACTATAAGAATAAATCTTGCAGGGTTTTGGCGACTCCATCTTGGTCATTGGTCAGGGCGATTTGCTCATCCGCATAAGGGAGTAGGTCTGGGTTGGCATTTTTCATGGCATAGCCCTTCCCAGCAAAAGCTAGCATTTCGGTATCATTGTGCTCATCTCCAAAGGCAATCAAATCCTTTTTGTCACGGTTCATTACCTTGAGCAAGTAGTCTAAGGCGAAGGCCTTATTGACACCTTTTGGTGTACACTCAAGGATATTGAGCGGACCTCCCCAGGTATTGATAGACAGTTGATGCTGATAGAAGGTGTTCATTTCTTTTGCCAAGGCATATTTGTCACTGGCTCTGGTCTGTAACAGAATACAGTTAGGATCCTTGGTTACTAACTCAGGCTGAAATTGATCTTCAGGCTGGAAAGCTTCTACACCAAATAGCTTGGGATTAGCAATTTCTTCATTAGGATTTGTAATGTAGAATTTTTTACGGTATTCTCCAGCGATAAAATCGGCTTGAATGTCCTCTGAACGTCGAACCATATCTAGCAGATATTTTTTGTCTACAGTCAAACACTTTTCAAAGTCCCAAACTTGGTCTGGTAAATGAGTAAGGGAGCCGTTGAAATTAATCATAGGAGTGTTTAAGTCTAGTTCACGGTAAAAATCTTTTGACATGCGGTAAGGGCGCCCTGTCGTAATAATAACTTGATGGCCTGTTTCAGTAACTTTTTTAATAGTTTCTTTGGTAAAGTCAGAAATCTGACTGTCCGAGTTGAGCAGGGTTCCATCCAGATCAACTGCAATAATTTTCTTCGTCATATGGACCTTTCTAGTGTCTTTTCAGATAATACTCTTCGAATATCTCTTCAAACCAAGTCGGTTTCCATCTGCAACCTCAAAACACTGTTTTGAACAACCTGCAGCTAGATTTTTAGTTTGCTCTTTGATTTTCATTGAGTATAAGATGTCTTCTATTATAACAAAAAGCAAGCAGAAAAGCAGATTCCAAACGAAAAATGGAATTGCATCAAATTCTTAAATAAATCAAACAAAGATATTGAAAAAGTGAATGATAAATGATATAATTCTATTATTGTTCGTAAAAATTAAAAGGAGATTGATGATGGACAAATTATTTAAACTAAAAGAGAACGGTACAGACGTTCGTACAGAGGTTCTCGCTGGTTTAACAACTTTCTTTGCAATGAGCTATATTCTCTTTGTAAACCCACAAATGCTTTCGCAAACAGGGATGCCTGCTCAGGGTGTCTTCCTAGCGACGATTATTGGTGCCGTTGCTGGTACCTTGATGATGGCTTTCTACGCTAACTTGCCATATGCCCAAGCTCCAGGTATGGGGCTGAACGCTTTCTTTACCTTTACAGTCGTATTTGGACTTGGTTATTCATGGCAAGAAGCCCTAGCTATGGTCTTCATCTGTGGAATTATCTCATTGATTATTACCTTGACAAATGTTCGTAAAATGATCATTGAATCGATTCCAAATGGCCTTCGCTCAGCTATTTCAGCTGGTATCGGTGTCTTCCTTGCCTACGTTGGAATTAAGAATGCTGGACTTTTGAAATTTACGATTGATCCAGGCAACTATACTGTTGTAGGAGAAGGGGCTGACAAAGCTCAAGCAACGATTGCAGCGAACTCTTCAGCGGTTCCAGGATTAGTTGACTTTAATAACCCGGCTGTTTTGGTGGCTCTTGCAGGACTTGCCATTACCATCTTCTTTGTCATCAAAGGAATTAAAGCGGGAATTATCCTTTCAATCTTGACAACAACTGTTCTTGCTATTGCGGTTGGTTTGGTAGATTTGTCTAGTATCGATTTTGCTAATAATCATGTTGGTGCAGCTTTTGAAGATTTGAAGACAATCTTTGGTGCAGCTCTTGGTTCAGAAGGTTTGGGAGCTTTGATTTCAGATACAGCTCGCTTACCTGAAACCCTTATGGCTATTCTTGCCTTCTCATTGACAGATATTTTTGACACAATTGGTACCTTGATTGGTACCGGTGAAAAGGTTGGTATCGTAGCGACAAATGGTGAGAATCACCAATCAGATAAGTTAGACAAGGCTCTTTATTCAGACTTGATTGGTACTTCAATTGGTGCCATCGCAGGTACTTCAAACGTAACGACTTATATTGAATCTGCAGCTGGTATCGGTGCAGGTGGACGTACTGGTTTGACAGCCTTGGTTGTGGCTATTTGTTTCGCGATTTCAAGTTTCTTTAGCCCACTTCTCGCTATCGTACCTTCATCTGCTACAGCTCCAATCTTGATTATTGTTGGGATTATGATGCTTGGTAGCTTGAAAAATATTCATTGGGATGATATGTCTGAAGCGGTTCCTGCCTTCTTCACATCTATCTTTATGGGATTCAGCTACTCTATCACTCAAGGGATTGCAGTTGGTTTCTTGACTTACACTTTGACTAAAATTGTTAAAGGTCAAGCTAAAGATGTCCATGTCATGATTTGGATTTTGGATGCTTTGTTTATCCTGAACTACATCAGCATGGCCCTATAATAGAATTACCCAGGGGGATTTCCCCCTTTTTTTAATACAAAGTCTAGGAGATGAATGATGGAAGAGAAAAGTATGTGGAAAGAATTGTTGAATCGTGTAGGATGGCTTTTGGTCTTCTTGCTAGCGACAATTTTATATCAGATTCCTTTAGGGGTTACTGCTATTTTAACTTTAAATGCAGTACCACTGTTACAGTCAGGACTGATAGTTGCTGGTATTTCGATTGTGGTTTTAGCGCTATTTATTATTGGAGCTCGTAAAACGCAGTTAGCAAGTTTTAATTTTTCTTTTTTTAGAGCTAAGGATCTAGCACGATTGGGATTAAGTTATTTAGTCATTATCGGGTCAAATATACTTGGTTCCATCTTATTGCAACTGTCGAATGAGACGACAACAGCTAACCAGTCTCAGATTAATGATATGGTTCAGAATAGTTCTCTGATTTCCAGTTTCTTCTTGCTGGCCTTGCTTGCCCCGATTTGTGAGGAAATCTTGTGCCGTGGGATTGTTCCTAAAAAGATTTTCCGAGGCAAGGAGAACTTGGGATTTGTGGTTGGTACGATTGTGTTTGCTTTATTGCATCAACCAAGTAATTTACCTTCTTTATTGATTTATGGAGGTATGTCAATCGTTCTATCTTGGACAGCCTACAAGACCCAACGTTTGGAAATGTCTATCTTGCTTCACATGATTGTTAATGGGGTTGCTTTCTGTTTGTTGGCTCTTGTGGTGATCATGAGTCGGACATTAGGGATTTCTATTTAAGGTTTTTGACAATTGCTTGTTTCTATTGGGAAAAAGATGAATGCAATCGTGTCCATCTTTTTCTTTTTATGGTAAAATAGAGAAATAATATGATGAAAAGCCTTGAGGGAGTGACCGATATGTCAAGTAAAGCCAATCATTCAAAGACATCTATTTGCGGAATTATTAATGTAACCCCAGACTCCTTTTCGGACGGTGGTCAATTTTTTGCTCTTGAGCAGGCACTCCAGCAGGCTCGTAAATTGATAGCAGAAGGGGCTAGTATGCTCGATATCGGCGGAGAATCGACTCGGCCGGGAAGTAGCTATGTTGAGATAGAAGAGGAAATCCAGCGTGTTGTTCCAGTGATCAAAGCTATTCGCAAGGAAAGTGATGTCCTCATCTCTATTGATACTTGGAAGAGTCAGGTAGCAGAGGCTGCTTTGGCTGCTGGTGCCAATCTAGTCAATGATATCACTGGTCTTATGGGTGATGAGAAAATGGCGGATGTGGTTGCTAAGGCTGGTGCGAAAGTAGTCATTATGTTTAATCCAGTTATGGCGCGACCTCAGCATCCTAGCTCACTCATCTTTCCTCATTTTGGCTTTGGTCAAGCTTTTACAGAAAAAGAGTTAGCTGACTTTGAAAAATTGCTAATCGAAGACTTGATGGAGACTTTCTTTGACAGAGCCTTAGCGAGAGCAAATCAAGCTGGGATTGCACAAGAAAATATCCTGTTGGATCCGGGAATCGGCTTTGGTCTGACTAAAAAAGAAAATTTGCTTCTTTTACGTGACCTGGATAAACTACATCAGAAAGGCTATCCAATCTTTCTCGGAGTGTCGCGCAAGCGGTTTGTCATCAATATCCTTGAAGAAAGTGGTTTTGAGGTCAATCCTGAGACAGAACTTGGTTTCCGCAATCGAGATACGGCTTCGGCTCATGTAACCAGTATCGCTGCGAGACAGGGTGTGGAAGTGGTGCGCGTGCATGACGTAGCTAGTCATAAGATGGCAGTTGAAATTGCCTCCGCTATTCGTCTGGCTGATGAAGCGGAAAATTTAGATTTAAAACAGTATAAATAAGATGAAAGAAATTGAAAACAATCAGTGGATTGCTAACTACCGGACGGACCAACCGCATTTTGGCTTGGAACGAATGGTGGAACTGTTAGCTTTGCGTGGAGATCCCCATCTCAAACTCAAGGTCATCCATGTCGGAGGGACCAATGGCAAGGGTTCGACCATTGCTTTTTTGAAAAATATGCTAGAAAAGATGGGGCTGAGAGTTGGTGTTTTCAGCTCGCCCTATCTTATTCATTACACAGACCAGATTAGCATCAATGGGGAATCTATCCCGGAAGCGAGACTAGAAGCTCTCATGGTAGACTATCAGTCTTTGCTGGAGGGAGAAGCGACCGCTAATTTACAGGGCACAACCGAGTTTGAGATTATCACAGCCATAGCCTATGACTACTTTGCCTCAGAGCAAGTAGATGTGGCTATCATGGAAGTGGGCATGGGCGGACTTTTGGATAGTACCAATGTCTGCCAACCCATTTTGACAGGCATCACGACTATTGGATTGGACCATGTAGCCCTACTTGGTGACACCTTGGAAGCTATAGCAGAGCAGAAAGCTGGTATTATCAAACAAGGTATTCCCTTGGTAACAGGTCGTATCGCTCTAGAAGCTTTGGCTGTGATTGACCGCATTGCGGAAGGGAAAGATGCGTCGAGACTTGCCTACGGGGCAGATTATCAGGTCAGCCATCAAAAGAGTGTGGTGACAGGCGAGGTCTTTGACTATACAAGTGCTGTCAGACAAGGTCGCTTCCAGACTGGCCTGCTTGGTTTGCATCAGATAGAGAATGCTGGGATGGCTATAGCTTTACTTGATACATTTTGTCAAGAGGATGGTCGAGAACTACCAGCTAATATCTTGATTGCTCAAGCTCTGGAAGAAACAAGTTGGCCGGGACGTCTGGAGGTCGTGTCAAGGAACCCCTTGATGATCTTGGATGGGGCCCACAATCCCCATGCTATCAAGGCTTTATTGGCAACCTTGCAAGAACGCTTTGCGGATTATCATAAGGAAATCCTCTTTACTTGTATCAAAACCAAGGCCTTGGAGGATATGTTGGATTTGCTGGGGGCAATACCAGATACCGAGCTTACCCTGACACATTTTGACGATAGTCGGGCGACTGATGAAAGCGTGCTGGAAGAGGCAGCTAAGTCTAGAAGTCTCAGCTACCAAGGTTGGCAGGATTTTCTAGAGCAAAAATTGACAGATAAAAAAGAAGAGAAAAAAACAGTTAGGATTGTCACAGGTTCCTTGTATTTCTTGAGCCAAGTGAGAGCCTATCTGATGGAGAGGAAAAATTAGAATGGATACACAAAAGATTGAAGAAGCTGTAAAAATGATTATCGAGGCAGTTGGTGAGGATGCAAATCGTGAAGGTTTGCAGGAAACACCTGCTCGTGTGGCCCGTATGTACCAAGAGATTTTTTCAGGGCTTGGTCAAACAGCGGAGGAACATTTGTCAAAATCTTTTGAGATTATCGACGATAATATGGTGGTAGAAAAGGATATTTTTTTCCATACCATGTGTGAGCACCATTTCTTGCCATTTTATGGTAGAGCGCATATTGCCTATATTCCAGATGGCCGTGTAGCAGGTTTGTCTAAGCTAGCCCGTACGGTTGAAGTTTATTCTAAAAAGCCGCAAATTCAAGAACGGTTGAATATCGAAGTGGCTGATGCCTTGATGGAGTATCTGGGTGCTAAAGGAGCCTTTGTTGTCATTGAGGCAGAACATATGTGTATGAGTATGCGTGGTGTCAGAAAACCAGGCACTGCAACCTTGACGACAGTAGCTCGTGGTCTATTTGAAACAGATAAGGACCTTCGAGATCAAGCTTATCGTTTAATGGGACTGTAAAAAAAATCCGCTTTGGGCGGATTTTTCTAGAAAGGAATCATTATGGATCAACTGCAGATTAAGGATTTGGAAATTTTTGCCTATCATGGTCTTTTTCCTAGTGAGAAAGAATTGGGGCAGAAGTTTGTCGTTTCAGCTATCCTATCCTATGATATGACCAAGGCGGCTACAGACTTGGATTTAACGGCTTCTGTCCATTATGGAGAACTGTGTCAGCAGTGGACGACTTGGTTTCAGGAAACGACTGAGGATTTGATTGAAACGGTAGCCTATAAACTTTTGGAACGTACTTTTAAGGCTTATCCTCTTGTCCAAGAAATGAAGTTGGAACTGAAAAAACCTTGGGCACCGGTTCATTTGCCACTAGATACTTGCTCAGTAACCATTCATCGTCGCAAGCAACGAGCATTTATCGCCCTAGGAAGCAATATGGGAGATAAACAAGCAAACTTGAAACAAGCCATTGAGAAGATGCGAACTCGAGGTATCCATATTATCAAAGAGTCCAGTATCTTGACGACAGAGCCTTGGGGAGGTGTCGAGCAAGATAGCTTTGCAAATCAGGTGATTGAAGTAGAAACCTGGTTGCCTGCCCCAGCTCTATTGGAAACCTTGTTAGCCATTGAGTCAGAGCTGGGACGGGTGAGAGAAGTGCATTGGGGACCTCGTTTGATTGATTTGGACTTGCTCTTTGTGGAGGACCAGATCATTTATACAGATGACCTTATCTTGCCTCATCCTTACATAGCGGAACGCCTTTTTGTCCTTGAGTCTTTACAGGAAATTGCACCTCATTTTATCCATCCTACCTTAAAGCAACCTATCCGCAACTTGTATGATGCTTTGAAAAAATAGAAAAAACTCTAGTTTTCAGTCACTTGCAACTGAAGGCTAGAGTTTTTATACTTTTCGAAAATCTCTTCAAACCACGTCAGCGTCCATCTGCAACCTCAAAACAGTGTTTTGAGCTGACTTCGTCAGTTCTATCCACAACCTCAAAACAGTGTTTTGAGCAACCTGAGGCTAGCTTCCTAGCTTGCTCTTTGATTTTCATTGAGTATTAAAATAGGTCATTTTCTTCTGGGAGGAGGATAGTTTCTCTACCGTCCATATCTAAAACCAGTACTCTCGGGGGATACAGAGGATCGAAAGGATGGTTAAAGTCAAAATCAATAGCTGTAGGGAGGTGTTGACTTGAAAAGTGGAAGGTAATTTTTCCTTGGTTATTAAGTAATTGAAACTCGAGTTCTTCTTCCAGTTCAAAGACATTTTTTAAGAAGTGGTCAATAATATACCAAAAAGAGTCAATGACATCATCAGGCAAGTTGGTAACAATACCAAAACTAGCAGACCGCATCTGGGTATTAGTAAAAGCCATATTTCTGCCCCCTTTCTTTTCCCTTATCATACAGCAAATAGGATTAAAAATCAAGAAAAGGAGATTTTTTCTTTATAAACATAGTTTTCTATGAAATTTTTTTCAAATATTCTTCAAAAAATGCTTGAAAGTGTTTACAAATAGTGATAAAATGGAATAAGTAGAATCATGAAAACGAAATTTTCATACCGTCTCTTTTTTGGAGTCTCGTGAGGTATGATATAGAAAGGAAATGGAATGAATACAGACGATACAGTAACGATTTATGATGTCGCCCGTGAAGCAGGAGTTTCAATGGCGACAGTTAGCCGTGTAGTCAATGGCAATAAGAATGTAAAAGAGAATACTAGAAAAAAAGTGCTTGAGGTGATTGACCGTTTGGATTACCGTCCAAATGCCGTGGCGCGTGGTCTTGCAAGTAAAAAGACAACCACTGTCGGTGTCGTGATTCCAAATATTACCAATGGCTATTTCTCAACGCTTGCTAAAGGGATTGATGATATCGCTGAAATGTACAAGTATAACATCGTTCTTGCCAATAGTGATGAAGATGATGACAAGGAAGTTTCAGTGGTTAATACACTGTTTTCTAAGCAAGTGGATGGTATCATCTTTATGGGGTATCACTTGACTGAAAAAATTCGTTCAGAGTTTTCTCGTTCACGGACACCAGTTGTTCTTGCAGGGACAGTGGATGTAGAACATCAGCTTCCAAGTGTTAATATTGACTACAAACAAGCTACGATTGATGCAGTGACCTACCTTGCTAAAGAGAACGAGCGCATTGCTTTTGTTAGCGGTCCACTAGTGGATGATATCAATGGTAAGGTTCGTTTGGTTGGATACAAGGAAGCCTTGAAAAAAGCAGGGATTTCTTATAGCGAAGGATTGGTATTTGAGTCTAAATATACTTATGAAGATGGCTATGCCTTGGCAGAACGCTTGATTTCATCAAATGCAACTGCAGCAGTTGTAACAGGTGACGAGCTGGCAGCAGGTGTCTTGAATGGTCTGGCTGATAAGGGTGTGTCAGTACCAGAAGAGTTTGAAATCATTACTAGTGATGATTCACAAGTGTCTCGCTTTACCCGTCCAAACTTGACAACTATTGCCCAACCTCTTTATGACCTTGGCGCCATTAGTATGCGTATGTTGACTAAGATTATGCACAAGGAAGAGTTGGAAGAACGTGAAGTTCTCTTACCTCATGGTTTGACAGAACGTCGCTCAACACGAAAACGGAAATAGAAAAAATCAGGGAATCGTGAAGATTTCCTGATTTGTTTTTAGAGAAGAGACTTAGCCTTCCATATAGTCTTTCAAAGCTTGCCCTGTTAGTCCGGCATTGAGGGCGATAAGGAGTTTCAAACGGGCTTTTTGGGCGTTGAGTTCTTTAACAAAGAAGACACCAGATTTTTGCAACTGCACGCCTCCACCTTGGTAGGCATAAACAGGTTCTGCAATACCATTAAAACATCGTGAAACCAGGGCGACTGGGATTCCTTTTTGCAGAAGGATTTCTAATTTTTGAGCTGTTTCTTTGGGAACATTACCAGCTCCGAAGGCTTGGATAATCAAACCGTCCAATTGTTCCAAATCCAGCATATCAATCAGCTCATCTGTCATACCAGCATAAGCCGAGATGATAGGGACCAAGCCTTGTATGTGATCAAGGTCAAAGCGAACACGAGGTTCAGCTGTTTTAAAGTAGAGTATTTCCTGTTTCATGATGAGACCAAGTGGCCCGTGTGTTGGAGTCTGGAAGGTGCTGACGTTGGTTGTATGTGTTTTAGTAACATACTTGGCAGCGTGGATTTCATCGTTCATAACAACCAAAACTCCTTTGTCAGCAGCCCTGTCATCGCTAGCCACCCTTAAAGCACTCAGATAATTATAAACACCGTCACTACCGAGTTCGTTAGAGCTGCGCATGGCACCTGTTAGAACGATAGGCATATGGGGAATTTCCATGGTATCAAGGAAATAGGCTGTTTCCTCTAGAGTATCGGTCCCGTGTGTGATTACCACTCCATCGTAGTTAGCAGCTTCCTCTTTAATTTTCTGGTAGAGGGTCAGCATATGTTTGGGTTTGATATGGGGGCTTGGCAGGTTAAAAAAGTCTAAGGCGTGGACTTGGATTCCTTCAAGTGGGTTGGACACATGGTTCATGGGATTATCTAAACTAGTCACAACAGCGCCAGAAGCATCGGCCTGCATGGAAATAGTCCCACCTGTATGTAAAACAAGGATTTTCTTAGGCATGATTTACTCACTCTTTCTGAAATGTGGTATAATCATTGTATCACAAAAGGGGAGATTGGGATAGGATGGAAGTCAAAGCTGTTTTTTTTGATATCGATGGAACCTTGGTCAACGATCGCAAGAGTGTTTTGAAATCCACTAAGGACGCGATTAAAATTGTCAAAGAACAAGGGGTGCTAGTTGGTGTAGCGACAGGGCGAGGACCTTTTTTTGTTAAGGAATTGATGGACGATTTGGATCTGGATTTTGCGGTAACCTACAATGGCCAGTATATCTTTAATAAAGAAAGAGTCTTGTTCACGAGCCCTATTTCCAAGTTACATTTGCGCCATCTAATTAGATATGCTAGAAAAGAGGGTAAGGAGATTGCCCTAGGAACCAAGGATGCCATGCTGGGTTCCAAAATCATGTCCTTTGGTCTGGGTTCTTTTTCCCAACGAATCAGTCGCTTCGTTCCCTCTGTCCTAACTCGGACGGTGAGCCATTCCTTTAATCGTATGGTCAGCAAGGTTGTTCCCCAAAAGGAAGAAGACCTGCTTCATCTGATGAATCAGCCTATTTACCAAGTCTTGATGCTGATGACACCAGAAGAATCTGAGAAGGCAGCAGCTGATTTTGAAGATTTGAAATTGACACGTAGCAATCCATTTGCAGCGGATGTCATTAACCAAGGGAATTCTAAATTGGAAGGTATTCGCCGAGTTGGGAAAGAATATGGCTTTGACCTCAACCAAGTCATGGCCTTTGGTGACTCAGATAACGACCTAGAAATGCTGGCAGGTGTTGGGATGTCGGTTGCTATGGGAAATGGTAGTAGCAGTGTCAAGGAAGTTGCTAAGCACATTACCACCAGCAATCAGCAAGACGGAATTCACAAGGCATTAGAACATTTTGGTGTCTTGGCTTCAGAAAAAGTCTTTGTCAGCCGTGACTACCATTTCAATAAGGTCAAGACCTTCCACCACATGATGGATGAACGAACTCAAGAAGAACCTCGAGCTTGGAATTTAGAAGGTGCAACCCACAGGGCTGGTTTTAAAATAGAAGAATTGGTGGAGTTTGTTCGAGCAGCCAGTCCTTCTGAAGAGGACTTTGGTCAAGCTCTATTGCAACTTCATCAGTCTCTTGATAAGGCGGCAGATAAAGTAGCTAAGAAGACGCCTGCTCAGCAAAATTTGATAGGGCAAGTGGATGCCTTGATTGACACTCTTTACTTTACCTACGGCAGTTTTGTCTTGATGGGGGTAGACCCAGAACGTATTTTTGATATTGTCCATCAGGCCAATATGGGGAAAATTTTCCCAGATGGCAAGGCTCATTTTGATCCAGTAACTCACAAAATCTTAAAGCCAGATGATTGGGAAGAAAAATACGCTCCAGAACCTGCTATTAAAAAGGAACTGCAGCGCCAGCTCAAGGCTTATGAACGTCATAAAGAGAGAAATAAACAGTAAACAAAAAGGAGCTTTTGGCTCCTTTTCTTCGTGATTATAAGGTTTTTTCTTGTTCTCTCACAACCAGCAAATCGACCTTAGCATGGCGGAGAATGTATTCAGATGAAGAGCCAACCAAGAGGCGTTCAAAGGCGTTGAGACCAGTTGCGCCAACGAGGATGAGATCCACTTCCTCAGCATCCGGAATAGTACGTGCCAAGAGGGTTTTTGGATTTCCCATTTCAATGACGATATGAACATCTGTCACACCAGCATCTTTAGCACGTTTTTCGTACTCTTTCATCAGACTTTCAGCGTCGACTTGGAGTTCTTCGTAAACTTCAGCATCAAAGGTGGATACGCTTTGGAGTGCGCGTGTGTCAATGACATGTGCGATGGTGAGTTTAGCGTCGTTTCGTAGAGCAGAATGAACTCCCTTGACAAAAGCCAAGTCCGCTTCTTTAGAACCATCGATTGCGACCATAATATTTTGGTAACGTTGTGCCATAATGAAACCTCCTGAAATTTCCTTACTATAATTGTAAACCTTTTCACTATAGAAGTAAAGCAAAAAAAGTATTTTTCAAAAGAATGTTAGCGCTTAAAATCTATATAAACATATGATAAAATAAAAGAAAGGATAGCAGGAAAGAAGTGAAGGGAGGGAGAATGATGAAAAGCTCTTTTCAAACATCAAATTTCCTTTATTATGGAATTATCCTAGTTTCAGTCTTGCTAGAAGTTATCATGATCTGGCAATTAGATAGGTTGATTCCGCTTCTTTATCCAGGTTTTGTTGGCTTTTTAGTCTTTCACCTACTCTACCATTTGCTATTATTCCTGGTTGCAAAACGAAGTGGGCGCTGGGATTACTTGATGATATGGGGGCTTTTCCTCATGTTCAATCTTCTCTATGATTCCTTTTAGGCTTGCTTTTTCTAGGTTTATCTTTTAGTATGTGATGTTTTTTGGCAAAACACCTGCTATCTCCCCTGTCTTGACCTCGCTTTTAGCGAGGTTTTTCTTTTATACGAAACTAGTAACACATTTCAGTAAACTTGTCGCATTCTCTTTCTAGTGGTATAATGTTACTATCTCGATGAATTGAGGAAACAAGATGAAAGAATATAACAAGTCTAGTAAGTTAGAGCATGTTGCTTATGATATCCGTGGCCCTGTATTGGAAGAAGCCATGCGGATGCGAGCGAACGGAGAAAAGATTTTACGTCTGAATACAGGAAATCCAGCAGAATTTGGCTTTACAGCGCCAGACGAAGTCATTCATGACTTGATTATGAATGCGCGTGATAGTGAAGGTTATTCTGACTCCAAAGGGATTTTCTCAGCCCGTAAGGCTATCATGCAGTATTGCCAATTGAAGAAATTCCCAAACGTAGATATTGATGATATTTACCTTGGAAATGGTGTTAGTGAACTGATTGTCATGTCCATGCAGGGGCTTTTGGACAATGGAGATGAAGTCTTGGTGCCAATGCCAGACTATCCTCTCTGGACAGCCGCTGTCAGTCTTGCTGGGGGAAATGCCGTTCACTATATCTGTGATGAAGCTGCAGAATGGTACCCAGATATTGACGATATTAAGTCAAAAATCACTTCCAATACCAAGGCAATCGTCCTTATCAATCCAAATAACCCAACTGGCGCCCTTTATCCTGAGGAACTCTTACTGGAGATTATTGAGATTGCCCGTCAAAACGATTTGATTATCTTTGCGGATGAAATCTATGACCGCATGGTCATGGATGGGCATGTGCATACGCCTGTGGCGAGCTTGGCACCAGATGTCTTCTGTGTCAGCATGAATGGTCTCTCAAAATCCCACCGTATTGCTGGTTTCCGTGTGGGTTGGATGGTCTTGTCTGGTCCTAAGACACACGTTAAAGGCTATATCGAAGGGCTCAATATGTTGTCCAATATGCGCCTTTGCTCTAACGTTTTGGCCCAGCAAGTCGTACAAACTTCCTTGGGTGGCCACCAATCAGTCGATGAATTGCTTCTTCCAGGTGGACGAATATATGAGCAAAGAAATTTCATTTACAATGCCATTCAAGAGATTCCAGGTTTGTCTGCTGTTAAACCCAAGGCGGGACTCTATATCTTTCCTAAAATCGACCGCAATATGTACCGTATCGATGATGATGAGCAGTTTGTCCTTGATTTCTTGAAGCAGGAAAAGGTTCTCTTGGTTCATGGTCGTGGTTTTAACTGGAAGGAACCAGACCACTTCCGTATCGTTTACCTTCCTCGTGTTGATGAGTTAGCCCAAATCCAAGAAAAGATGACTCGTTTCTTGAAACAGTATCGTAGATAGGGCTTACATCAGAAAAAGCGTTAAAAAGCTGGAAACATTTGCCTAGAGCTATTGACAAAAGTAAAAGAATCAGATAGAATAGTAAAGTATGTTTAGTAACTGATCACTTTATAGCCGGCTAAACGAATACAAAATCTATGAGGAGGTATTCATCGTGAAACGTACTTATCAACCAAGTAAACTTCGTCGTGCGCGCAAACACGGATTCCGTAACCGTATGTCAACTAAAAACGGTCGTCGCGTATTGGCAGCTCGTCGTCGTAAAGGACGCAAAGTTTTGGCTGCATAATCCAAACGAACCAAAACAAAAATCAGTAGGAACTCGAGTCTACTGATTTTTATTTTTGTAAAAAAGTTCAAAAAGGCTTTATATTTTTGCTTAAATAGTGTATAATATTTCACATATAGTAAATAATGGAGAATAATCATGAAGAAATCAAAAGTTATGCTTTTTGGAGCTATGGCTTTGACAGCAGGTCTAGCTCTAGCGGCATGTGGGTCTTCCCAATCAAGTAATACAGACAAGACTTACTCTTATATCTTTGTTAATAACCCAGATACCTTGGATTATATTACTTCTACCCGAGATTCTACATCTAGTATCACAACCAACTTGATTGATGGTTTATTGGAAAATGACCAGTACGGCAATCTCATCCCATCTATGGCTGAGTCATGGACAGTGTCAAAAGATGGTTTGACCTACACTTATAAAATCCGTCAGGGGGCTAAATGGTACACTTCTGAAGGAGAAGAGTATGCGGATGTAATAGCTCATGACTTTGTGACTGGTCTTAAGTATGCAGCGGATAAAAAGGCTGAAAACTTGTACTTGGTACAAGACTCTATCAAAGGGCTAGCAGACTATGTTGAAGGGAAATCATTTGATTTTGGAACTGTTGGTGTTAAGGCAGTGGATGATTACACGCTACAATACACCCTCAACCAACCTGAGACTTATTGGAACTCTAAAACAACAGCAAGTATTCTTAGTCCGGTAAACGAAGCTTTCTTGAAGTCTAAGGGAGATGACTTTGGAAGTGTGACACCATCAAGTATCCTGTCAAATGGTCCTTACTTATTTAAATCATTCACATCAAAATCTTTGATTGAACTTGATAAAAACTCTAATTACTGGGATAAGGACAATGTTAAAATCGAGAAAGTGAAACTTTCTTTCTTTGACGGTTCTGACCAAGACAGCATTGCAAGAGGTTTCTTGGATGGTAACTATACTGATGGCCGTATCTTCCCAACAAGTTCAGTCTTTTCTGAGCTTAAGAAGGGAAATGAGGACAAGATTACCTATACACCGCAAAATTCAGTTACTTTCTATTATCTTTTCAATGTGAATCGTCAAAGCTACAAGCAGACTATGAAACAGTCTGATAAGGAAAAGACAGATTCACGCGTAGCTATGCAGAATAAAGATTTCCGTCAAGCTATCAACTTTGCCTTTGACCGTCATGCCTATGCAGCGCAGACAAATGGTGAAGATGGAGCAGACCGTATCTTGCGTAACACGATTACACCAAGTAACTTTGTCCAAGTTGGCGATAAGAACTTCGGTGATATTGTCAATGAGAAAATTGTTAACTACGGTAAAGATTGGGCAAATATCAACCTAAACGATGGTAAGCAAGCCTTCTTGAACCCTGACAAGGCTAAGGAGAAGTTTGCTAACGCCAAAGAAAGTCTGCAAGCTCAGGGAGTAACCTTCCCAATTCATTTGGATATGCCAGTTGACCAGACTGCTAAGTTGGATGTGCAACAGGCTGGTTCTTTCAAGCAAACAGTAGAAGCCACTCTTGGTAAGGAGAATGTAGTCATCGATGTTATCCAACTTTCTCCAGATGAAAAAGACCAAGCAACCTACTTTGCAGATACAGCAGAACAAAAAGACTACGATATTGACGTCTCAGGATGGGGTGGGGACTACTCAGATCCGAAGACTTACCTAGCGATTCTAGATCCAGAGACTGGTTCTCAGTTGAAAAACATGGGCTTGTCTGAAGGAAAAGACAAGGAAGTTAAGGATAAGATTGGTCTTGCTGACTACAAGAAACTCTTGGATCAGGCAGATGCTGAAATCACAGATACTAATGCTCGCTATGAAAAATATGCTGAAGCCCAAGCTTGGTTGACAGATAGTGCCCTCTTCCTACCAGTTCAAAGTGGCGGAGCCAACCCAATTTTCCGTAAGACTGTACCGTTTACAGGTCCATTCTCATTCGTTGGTCATAAGGGAAATGCGGACAACTATAAATATGTTGAATTGCAAAAGGAGCCAGTAACTGCTAAACAGTACCAAGAACTCTATGAAAAATGGCTAAAAGAAAAAGCTGAGTCAAATAAAAAAGCTCAGGAAGATTTAGCTAACCATATTCAATAATATTCCTAGTCATGCTTTTCAGTTAAGCATAGTGGCTGGATTCAGAAAAAGGCTCTACCAGACGCTTCTTGGTTCTGGTAGAGCCTTTTCTTTATTCTTTTAAGTGATAAGAATAGCTAGCGACAACGACATCTTGGTGCCAACGAGGGCGTATTTGAGTTTGAGACTCATCTGATTGTGCAGATATTTTGCCAAGGTTTATTAGGGATAAACTGGGATACTAGGACTACTTGCTCAGGTCCATAGGTAATGGAGGACAGAGCGTCGCTTGACAAGATGCCCAGTATCGGAGTTTTCCCAGCAGTTTCCCCTCTCCTTCGGTTAAGGACTTAGGAGGACAATCGATGAAGGTCTGTTTTAATTTTGTAAATATGGTCATTTCCTTTGTTGAAAAATTCAATAAGTGTTATTATACTGCTTTGAAAAATAGCGTCAAGAGACGACGATGGATTTTAGAATATTTTTTACAGATGAGGAGAGAGGTCAGTTTTTTTGCTATAATAGAAGATAGAAAATGAGGTTAGAAGAGATGATTTTTGATACACATACACACTTAAATGTAGAAGAATTTGCAGGTCGTGAGGCAGAAGAAATTGCCTTGGCTGCTGAGATGGGTGTGACACAGATGAATATTGTTGGTTTTGATAAAACGACGATTGAGCGTGCCTTGGAGTTGGTAGATGAGTATGACCAACTTTACGCGACTATTGGTTGGCATCCTACAGAAGCAGGGACTTACACAGAGGAGATTGAAGACTACTTGCTTGATAAGCTCAAGCATCCCAAGGTTGTTGCTTTAGGTGAGATTGGTTTGGATTATCATTGGATGACAGCGCCCAAAGAGGTGCAGGAGCAGGTTTTTCGTCGTCAGATTCAGCTGTCTAAGGAATTGGATTTGCCTTTTGTTGTCCATACCCGTGATGCGCTGGAAGATACCTATGAGATTATCAAAAGTGAGGGAGTTGGTCCTCGTGGTGGTATCATGCATTCATTTTCAGGGACGCTTGAGTGGGCAGAGAAGTTTGTGGAGCTTGGTATGACCATTTCCTTCTCAGGAGTGGTGACTTTCAAGAAGGCAACTGATATCCAAGAGGTGGCTAGAGAACTTCCTTTGGGCAAGATTTTGGTGGAGACGGATGCGCCCTACTTGGCTCCTGTTCCTAAACGTGGTCGTGAAAACAAAACAGCCTATACTCGCTATGTAGTGGACTTTATAGCTGACTTGCGTGGGATGACGACAGAGGAGTTAGCGGTGGCAACGACTGCAAATGCAGAGCGCATTTTTGGATTGGACAGCAAGTAATGAAAGAAAAAATTTCCCAAGTTATCGTAGTCGAAGGGCGCGATGATACTGCCAATCTCAAACGCTATTTCGAGGTAGAGACCTATGAGACTAGAGGTTCTGCCATTAATGAGCAGGATCTGGAGCGAATTCAGCGTCTACACCAACGTTATGGAGTTATTGTCTTTACAGACCCAGATTTTAATGGGGAGCGGATTCGTCGCATGATTATGACGGCCATTCCAACAGTTCAGCATGCCTTTCTCAAACGAGATGAAGCTGTTCCCAAGTCCAAGACCAAGGGACGTTCTCTGGGAATTGAGCATGCCAGCTATGAAGACCTAAAAACGGCTCTCGCTCAGGTGACAGAACAATTTGAACATGAGAGTCAGTTTGACATCAGTCGTAGCGACTTGATTCGCCTTGGTTTTCTAGCAGGGGCAGACAGCCGTAAGCGACGAGAATATCTGGGAGAGGCTCTCCGAATCGGCTATTCAAACGGCAAGCAACTCCTCAAGCGCTTAGAGTTGTTTGGGGTCACCTTGGCAGAAGTAGAAGAAGCTATGAAATCTTATGAGAATAGCTAAGCAGACCCCAAATGTAAGGGGAATGTGTTACAATAGTAGTAACAGATAATAGAAAAGAGAATAGATGAGAATTGCAGATTATAGCGTGACCAAGGCAGTGCTGGAGCGTCACGGTTTTACCTTTAAAAAATCCTTCGGGCAAAATTTCTTGACGGATACCAATATCCTTCAAAAGATCGTGGATACGGCTGAGATTGATGACCAGGTCAATGTTATTGAAATCGGGCCAGGTATTGGTGCTTTGACCGAGTTTTTGGCTGAGCGTGCAGCAGAAGTTATGGCCTTTGAGATCGACCGCCGTTTGGTACCGATTTTGGCAGATACTCTGTGTGATTTTGATAATGTAACCGTGGTCAACGAAGACATTCTCAAAGTTGATTTGGCGAAGCATATCCAGAATTTCAAAAATCCTGACCTGCCAATCAAAGTAGTGGCTAACTTGCCATACTATATCACGACGCCTATTCTCATGCACTTGATTGAAAGTGGCATTCCTTTTAGTGAGTTTGTCGTCATGATGCAAAAGGAGGTGGCGGACCGCATTTCAGCCCAGCCGAACACCAAGGCCTATGGTAGCTTGTCGATTGCGGTTCAGTATTACATGACAGCTAAGGTTGCCTTTATCGTGCCTCGTACGGTCTTTGTGCCAGCGCCAAATGTGGACTCGGCTATCTTGAAAATGGTGCGCCGTCCAGAACCAGCTGTAGCAGTGGAAGACGAGAACTTCTTCTTTAAGGTTTCCAAGGCAAGTTTTACCCATCGCCGCAAGACCTTGTGGAATAACTTGACAGGTTATTTTGGCAAGACCGAGGAAGTTAAGGACAAACTGATCAAGGCTTTGGATCAGGCAGGCTTGTCACCAAGTGTGCGTGGGGAAGCTCTCAGCTTGGCAGAATTTGCCAGTCTAGCAGACGCGCTTAAAGGGCAAGGACTCTAAGATGCAGGGACAAATCATTAAAGCCTTAGCAGGCTTCTACTATGTAGAGAGTGAGGGCAAGGTTTATCAGACACGGGCGCGTGGAAATTTTCGTAAAAAAGGTCACACACCCTATGTCGGGGATTGGGTCGATTTTTCTGCCGAGGAAAACTCAGAAGGCTATATTCTCAAGATTCACGAACGGAAAAATAGTCTGGTTCGACCGCCTATTGTCAATATCGACCAAGCTGTAGTAATCATGTCCGTCAAGGAACCTGATTTTAACAGCAACTTGCTGGATCGTTTCCTGGTTCTTTTGGAGTACAAGGGCATCCATCCCATTGTCTATATTTCCAAAATGGATTTGTTGGAAGATAGGGAAGAACTGGATTTTTATGAACAGGCTTATGGTGACATCGGCTATGACTTTGTGACCAGTAAAGAGGAACTCCTGCCTTTGTTAACAGGCAAGGTTACGGTTTTTATGGGGCAGACAGGTGTTGGGAAGTCGACTCTTCTCAACAAAATCGCGCCAGACCTTAATCTTGAAACGGGAGAAATCTCAGATAGTCTGGGTCGTGGGCGCCATACCACTCGAGCTGTTAGTTTTTACAACCTCAATGGGGGTAAAATCGCAGACACACCAGGTTTTTCATCATTGGATTATGAAGTATCAACGGCGGAAGACCTCAATCAGGCCTTCCCAGAGATTGCCAGTGTCAGCCGAGACTGCAAATTCCGCACTTGTACCCATACCCATGAGCCAGCTTGCGCGGTTAAGCCAGCAGTGGAAAAAGGTACCATTGCGTCCTTCCGTTTTGACAACTACCTGCAATTCCTCAGTGAGATTGAAAATCGCAGAGAAACCTACAAAAAAGTCAGCAAAAAAATTCCAAAATAAGGAGAAACCTATGTCTCAATACAAGATTGCTCCGTCAATTCTGGCAGCAGATTATGCCAACTTTGAACGTGAAATCAAACGCCTAGAAGCAACTGGGGCAGAATATGCACATATCGATATCATGGATGGTCATTTTGTGCCACAAATCAGTTTTGGTGCAGGTGTGGTCGAGAGTCTTCGTCCTCATAGCAAGATGGTCTTTGACTGCCACTTGATGGTAGCTAATCCAGAGCATCATTTAGAAGACTTTGCGCGTGCTGGTGCGGATATCATCAGTATCCATGTGGAAGCAACGCCTCATATCCACGGTGCTCTCCAAAAAATTCGTTCACTCGGTGTCAAACCTTCTGTTGTTATCAATCCTGGTACGCCTGTTGAGGCGATTAAGCACGTGCTTCACCTAGTTGACCAAGTCTTAGTCATGACAGTTAACCCTGGCTTCGGTGGGCAAGCTTTTCTACCTGAAACCATGGATAAGGTTCGTGAGTTGGTTGCCCTTCGTGATGAAAAAGGTTTGAACTTTGAGATTGAAGTCGATGGCGGGGTTGATGATCAAACTATTGCTCAGGCTAAAGCAGCTGGTGCGACTGTTTTTGTAGCAGGTTCCTATGTCTTTAAGGGAGATGTCAATGAGCGAGTACAAACTCTCAGAAAACAACTGGACTAAGGTTGCCGTTTTTGCAGGCGGAGACCGCGGTCATTATCGGACGGACTTTGATAGTTTTGTCGGTGTGGATCGAGGCTCGCTCTGGGTCTTGGAGGAAAACCTACCCCTTGCTCTAGCGGTTGGAGATTTTGATTCTGTGACAGAAGAAGAGAGAAAGGTGATTCAAAAACGTGCCCAGCATTTTGTTCAAGCCCGACCAGAAAAGGATGATACAGATCTGGAATTGGCTCTCTTAACCATTTTTGAGAAGAATTCTCAGGCTCAGGTTACTATTTTTGGTGCTTTGGGTGGTCGTATTGATCACATGTTGGCTAATGTCTTTCTGCCCAGCAATCACAAGTTGGCTCCCTATATGCGTCAGATAGCGATTGAGGATGGGCAAAACTTGATTGCCTATTGTCCAGAAGGGACCAGTCAGCTACATCCCCGTTCAGACTACGACTATCTAGCCTTTATGCCGGTTCGGGATAGCCAGCTGACCATTCTTGGAGCCAAGTATGAGTTGACAGAGGAAAATTTTTTCTTTAAAAAAGTGTACGCTTCTAACGAATATATAGATAGGGAAGTTTCGGTGACTTGCCCAGATGGCTATGTGGTCGTGCTGCATAGCAAGGACAGGAGGTAGGATGGAAAGTTTACTTGTTCTATTATTGATTGCCAACCTAGCTGGACTCTTTCTGATTTGGCAGAGGCAGGATAAGCAGGAAAAGCATCTCAGCAAGAGTTTGGAGGATCAGGCGGATCACTTGTCAGATCAGTTGGATTACCGTTTTGAACAAGCCAGACAAGCCAGCCAGTTGGACCAAAAAGATTTGGAAGTGGCTGTCAGCGACCGTTTGCAAGAAGTGCGAATCGAATTGCACCAAGGTCTGACGCAAGTCCGTCAAGAAATGACAGATAGTCTCCTCCAAACCAGAGACAAGACTGACCAACGTCTCCAAGCCTTGCAGGAATCTAATGAGCAACGTTTGGAACAAATACGCCAGACAGTCGAGGAAAAACTAGAAAAGACCTTGCAGACGCGTTTACAAGCCTCCTTTGAGACAGTTTCCAAACAACTGGAGTCTGTCAATCGTGGTCTTGGAGAAATGCAGACCGTTGCCCGCGATGTTGGCGCCCTCAACAAGGTTCTCTCTGGAACTAAAACGCGAGGGATTCTGGGAGAATTGCAACTGGGGCAAATCATCGAGGATATCATGACCCCTGCCCAGTATGAACGAGAATTCGCAACAGTTGAAAACTCCAGTGAACGAGTGGAGTATGCCATCAAGCTACCTGGGCAAGGCGACCAAGAATACGTCTACCTACCAATTGACTCTAAGTTTCCACTGGCAGATTATTACCGCCTAGAAGAAGCCTATGAAGCAGGTGACAAGGACGAAATCGAACGCTGTCGCAAGTCACTTCTAGCAAGCATCAAGCGCTTTGCCAAGGATATCAAGAACAAGTACATAGCACCACCTCGGACGACCAATTTTGGAGTTTTGTTTGTTCCGACAGAAGGGCTCTACTCAGAAATCGTCCGCAATCCTGTCTTCTTTGATAATTTGAGGCGGGAGGAGCAGATTATTGTCGCAGGTCCAAGTACCCTATCAGCTCTTCTTAACTCCCTATCAGTTGGCTTCAAAACCCTTAATATCCAAAAAAGTGCCGACCATATCAGCAAGACTCTTGCTAGCGTCAAGACTGAGTTTAGCAAGTTTGGTGGTATTCTGGTCAAGGCACAAAAACATCTTCAACATGCCTCTGGCAATATTGATGAATTATTAAACCGTCGTACTACAGCTATCGAGCGGACGCTCCGTCACATTGAATTATCGGAAGGTGAGCCTGCGCTTGATCTACTCCATTTCCAAGAAAATGAGGAAGAATATGAAGATTAGTCACATGAAAAAAGATGAGCTGTTTGAAGGATTTTACCTAATCAAATCAGCTGACCTGAGGCAAACTCGAGCTGGGAAAAACTACCTAGCCTTTACCTTCCAAGATGATAGTGGCGAGATTGATGGGAAGCTCTGGGATGCCCAACCTCATAACATTGAGGCCTTTACCGCAGGTAAGGTTGTCCACATGAAAGGGCGCAGAGAAGTTTATAACAACACCCCTCAAGTCAATCAAATTACTCTCCGCCTGCCTCAACCTGGCGAACCCAATGATCCAGCTGATTTCAAGGTCAAGTCACCAGTTGATGTTAAGGAAATCCGTGACTATATGTCGCAAATGATTTTCAAAATTGAAAATCCTGTCTGGCAGCGAATTGTCCGAAATCTTTACACCAAGTACGATAAGGAATTCTATTCTTATCCAGCTGCTAAGACCAACCACCATGCCTTTGAAACGGGTTTGGCCTATCATACAGCGACCATGGTGCGCTTGGCAGATGCTATTAGTGGGGTCTATCCTCAGCTTAATAAGAGCCTGCTCTATGCAGGGATTATGCTGCATGACTTGGCTAAAGTCATTGAGTTGACGGGACCAGACCAGACTGAGTATACAGTGCGAGGCAATCTCCTTGGGCATATTGCTTTGATTGATAGCGAAATTACCAAGACAGTTATGGAACTCGGCATCGATGATACCAAGGAAGAAGTCGTTCTGCTTCGTCACGTCATCCTCAGTCATCATGGCTTACTTGAGTATGGAAGCCCAGTCCGTCCACGCATTATGGAGGCAGAGATTATCCATATGATTGACAATCTGGATGCTAGCATGATGATGATGTCAACAGCTCTGGCTTTGGTGGATAAGGGAGAGATGACCAATAAAATCTTCGCTATGGACAATCGTTCCTTCTATAAACCAGATTTAGATTAACAATTTAAGAAAAATGAGCATTTTTTAGGATAAGAATGTTCGTTTTTTTATGTGAATATGGTATAATAGATAAAATATCAAAATTAAATGAAGTGGGAAATAGAAATGAAATTAAGAAGAAGTGATCGGATGGTTGTCATTTCCAACTATTTGATTAATAATCCTTATAAACTAACTAGTCTCAATACTTTTGCTGAAAAGTATGAATCTGCTAAATCATCTATCTCAGAAGATATCGTCATTATCAAACGCGCCTTTGAGGAAATCGAAATCGGTCACATCCAGACTGTGACTGGGGCTGGCGGAGGTGTCATCTTTACACCATCAATCTCAAACTATGATGCTAAGGAAATGGTTGAAGACTTGCGTGCCAAGTTGTCAGAAAGCGATCGTATCTTGCCAGGTGGTTATATATATCTGTCTGATTTGCTTAGCACACCAGCTATCTTGAAAAATATTGGTCGCATTATTGCCAAGAGCTTTATGGACCAAAAAATTGATGCGGTTATGACAGTAGCGACTAAGGGTGTTCCACTTGCAAATGCAGTTGCCAATGTCCTCAATGTTCCTTTTGTTATTGTGCGCCGTGACCTGAAAATTACCGAAGGTTCAACTGTCAGCGTCAACTATGTATCAGGTTCAAGTGGTGACCGCATTGAGAAAATGTTCCTTTCAAAACGTAGTCTCAAGGCAGGTAGCCGTGTCTTGATCGTAGATGACTTCTTGAAAGGTGGCGGAACGGTCAACGGGATGATTAGCCTCTTGCGTGAGTTTGATTCAGAATTGGCTGGTGTAGCGGTCTTTGCGGACAATGCCCAAGAAGAACGTGAAAAGCAATTTGACTACAAGTCACTTTTGAAGGTAACCAATATTGATGTCAAGAATCAAGCCATTGATGTTGAGGTTGGTAATATCTTTGACGAAGATAAATAAGAGATAGAACTAAAGGTTGGAACGATTGTCCCAGCCTTTCTTTGCAAATAGAATAGAAGGAAAATTATGAAAACACCATTTATCAATAAAGAAGACTTAGAAGCGATTGTTGCCGAGTTCCCAACTCCCTTTCACTTGTATGATGAGAAGGGAATTCGTGAGAAGGCAAGAGCCGTCAACCAAGCCTTTTCGTGGAACAAGGGCTTTAAGGAATATTTTGCAGTTAAGGCTACTCCAACCCCAGCTATTTTGAAAATTCTCCAAGAGGAAGGTTGTGGTGTGGATTGCTCTAGTTATGTGGAGCTTTTGATGAGCCATAAACTGGATTTTCCAGGTTCTGAGATTATGTTCTCTTCAAACAACACGCCAGACAAGGAATACGCCTATGCACGTGAATTGGGTGCGACCATTAACTTGGATGCCTTTGAAGATATTGAACATCTAGAGCGTGCAGCAGGCATTCCAGAAATTATCTCTTGTCGTTACAATCCTGGAGGTGTTTTTGAACTGGGGACAGACATTATGGACAATCCTGGAGAAGCCAAGTTTGGCATGACTAAGGACCAGCTCTTTGAAGCTTTTGCCAGCTTGAAGGAAAAAGGAGCTAAGACTTTTGGGATTCACTCCTTCCTAGCGTCCAATACCGTCACCCATCTCTATTATCCAGAGTTGGCGCGTCAGCTTTTTGAATTGGCTGTTGAAATCAAGGAAAAGTTGGGCATTTCGCTAGACTTTATCAATCTTTCTGGCGGTATTGGTGTCAACTATCGTCCAGACCAGGAGCCGAACGATATCGCCTTGATTGGTGAGGGAGTTCGTAAGGTGTATGAAGAGGTACTTACGCCAGCAGGTCTTGGTCAGGTTAAGATTTATACCGAATTGGGTCGCTTTATGTTAGCTCCTCATGGGGCTCTAGTCACAAGAGTGACCCATAAGAAGAAAACATATCGTACCTATCTAGGTGTGGATGCATCAGCAGTCAACCTCATGCGTCCAGCTATGTACGGAGCCTACCATCATATTACTAACGTGACCCATCCAGATGGACCAGCTGAAGTGGTAGATGTGGTTGGTTCACTCTGTGAAAATAATGATAAATTTGCATTGAATCGCGAATTGTCTCATACAGAAATCGGTGATTTGCTGGTAATTCATGATACAGGTGCCCACGGATTTTCAATGGGCTACCAGTACAATGCCAAACTTCGTTCTGCGGAAATTCTCTATACCGGAGAAGGTAAAGCCCGTCAAATCCGCCGTGCAGAGCGCCCTGAGGACTATTTTGCAACCTTGTATGGTTTTGATTTTGAAGAATAAAATGATAATTAATTGAAAATGAAATTGAAAAACAGATTGCTTTCTAAAAAATAGGCAAAAATCTTGTTTTTCCTTCAAGTCGTGATATAATAAAACTATAAAACGTTTTCAAGGAAGGTAACGATATGTCTGAAGAAACAATTGATTATGGACAAGTGACAGGAATGGTGCATTCGACAGAAAGCTTTGGGTCAGTAGATGGGCCTGGTATTCGCTTTATCGTCTTTTTGCAGGGCTGTCACATGCGTTGCCAGTATTGCCACAACCCGGACACTTGGGCTATGGAATCTAATAAATCACGTGAACGGACGGTAGATGATGTCTTGACAGAGGCCTTGCGCTACCGCGGTTTCTGGGGAAATAAGGGTGGGATTACAGTCAGTGGAGGAGAAGCCCTCTTGCAGATTGATTTCCTGATTGCCCTCTTCACTAAGGCTAAGGAACAAGGAATCCATTGTACCTTGGATACCTGTGCCCTTCCTTTCCGTAATAAACCACGTTACCTTGAGAAGTTTGACAAACTCATGGCTGTTACTGACTTGGTTCTCTTGGATATCAAGGAAATCAACGAAGAACAGCACAAGATTGTTACTAGCCAAACCAATAAAAATATCTTGGCTTGTGCCCAGTATCTATCAGATATTGGAAAACCTGTCTGGATTCGCCACGTGCTAGTTCCAGGATTGACAGATAGAGATGATGACTTGATTGAACTTGGTAAGTTCGTCAAGACCCTCAAAAATGTTGATAAGTTTGAAATTCTACCTTATCACACCATGGGTGAGTTCAAATGGCGTGAATTGGGAATTCCTTATTCTCTCGAAGGGGTTAAACCACCAACAGCAGACCGCGTCAAGAACGCTAAAAAACTCATGGATACCGAAAGTTACCAAGACTATATGAAACGTGTACATGGATAAAAAAGAAGCCTGATGGGAACATCGGGCTTTTGATACTCAATGAAAATCAAAGAGCAAACTAGGAAGCTAGCCGCAGGTTGCTCAAAACAGTGTTTTGAGGTTGTGGA
>OIFW01000048.1_pt1 | contig 72173 bp, 60 predicted proteins | sample 1582111 | NCBI WGS metagenome assembly OIFW01 (sample SAMN07501063, study PRJEB24779) | human gut metagenome | isolation source: stool | host: human infant | place: USA: Pittsburgh, PA | reverse complement strand
GCATCAGAGTCAGCAAGCACATCGGCTTCTGAATCAGCATCAACAAGTGCGTCAGAATCAGCGTCAACAAGTGCATCTGAGTCAGCAAGCACATCAGCATCAGAGTCAGCGTCAACAAGTGCATCTGAGTCAGCGTCAACAAGTGCATCTGAGTCAGCAAGCACAAGCGCATCTGAATCAGCAAGCACAAGCGCATCTGAATCAGCATCAACAAGTGCATCAGAATCAGCAAGTACATCAGCATCTGAGTCAGCATCAACAAGTGCATCAGAATCAGCAAGCACATCAGCTTCTGAATCAGCATCAACAAGCGCATCTGAGTCAGCGTCAACAAGTGCATCTGAATCAGCATCAACAAGTGCGTCAGAATCAGCAAGCACAAGCGCATCTGAATCAGCGTCAACAAGTGCATCTGAATCAGCATCAACAAGTGCGTCAGAATCAGCAAGCACATCGGCATCAGAGTCAGCGTCAACAAGTGCATCAGAGTCAGCAAGCACAAGCGCATCAGAATCAGCATCAACAAGTGCGTCAGAATCAGCAAGCACAAGCGCATCTGAATCAGCATCAACAAGTGCATCTGAGTCAGCATCAACAAGTGCGTCAGAATCAGCAAGCACATCGGCATCTGAGTCAGCAAGCACATCGGCATCTGAATCAGCAAGCACATCAGCATCTGAATCAGCAAGTACATCAGCTTCTGAATCAGCATCAACAAGTGCGTCAGAATCAGCAAGTACATCAGCTTCTGAATCAGCATCAACAAGTGCGTCAGAATCAGCAAGCACAAGCGCCTCTGAGTCAGCATCAACAAGTGCGTCAGAATCAGCAAGCACATCAGCTTCTGAATCAGCATCAACAAGTGCATCAGAATCAGCAAGCACAAGCGCTTCTGAGTCAGCATCAACAAGTGCATCAGAATCAGCAAGCACAAGCGCCTCTGAGTCAGCATCAACAAGTGCGTCAGAATCAGCAAGCACAAGCGCTTCTGAGTCAGCAAGCACATCAGCTTCTGAATCAGCATCAACAAGTGCATCAGAATCAGCAAGCACAAGCGCCTCTGAGTCAGCATCAATAAGTGCGTCAGAATCAGCGTCAACAAGCGCTTCTGAGTCAGCAAGCACAAGCGCTTCTGAATCAGCAAGCACATCAGCTTCTGAATCAGCAAGCACATCGGCTTCTGAATCAGCATCAACAAGTGCGTCTGAGTCAGCAAGCACATCGGCTTCTGAATCAGCGTCAACAAGTGCATCTGAGTCAGCATCAATAAGTGCGTCTGAGTCAGCAAGCACATCAGCCTCTGAATCAGCGTCAACAAGTGCGTCAGAGTCAGCATCAACAAGTGCGTCTGAGTCAGCAAGCACATCAGCATCTGAGTCAGCATCAACAAGTGCTTCTGAGTCAGCATCAACAAGTGCGTCAGAATCAGCAAGCACATCGGCTTCTGAATCAGCGTCAACAAGCGTATCTGAATCAGCAAGCACATCGGCTTCAGAATCAGGCAGCACAAGTGCCTCTGAGTCAGGTTCAACAAGTTCATCAGAATCAGCGTCAGCAGACACATTATCTTCTGAAACACCATCAGAATCAGCAGGTAAGTCAAGACAGCAATTGCCAAATACAGGTACAGAAGCTTCTAAGTCATCTGCACTCCTTGGAGCTTTGGCAGCTGTGACTGGTCTAGGTCTGTTTGCGAAACGCCGTAAACGTGATGATGAAGAATAATCGGATTAAAAATACATAGAAAGTATTGTTATTTCGATTTATGAAAAATCCCTTGGATGAAAACTCATCCAGGGGATTTTTTGCATTATTTCGTCGTAAATGTCCACTAATGATCGATAGTTGTATTTGCATTTTTCCTGTACGATTGTAGCCTATGGTAAACAAGACTTTAAGACCTCACTTTACTTGTTGATTAATATCCTTGAAGAAATAAAACTTCATCGGCATGACCTTGAATTGTGTATGATTATATTTCCGAGTTGTTAATTGTATGTAAGTTGCTTTTATTATAAGGCTATTTGTGGTAAGATGTATATAATAACAGAACGCTATATAGTACCTCTATATTAATGGTTAGTAACATTAAATTTGTATAAAAGTTTTAGTTGGATGACAAGTTATTCATATTGTAGACACACTGATAGATATAGTCAATTTAGTTGAAGGGAGAGAGTTTTAATTGCTATCTGGAAAATTTTGTTTGTTTTCACATAAAAATAAGCAACACCAACGTTATTTTCAATTCTTATCTGATGGTAAGATTAGAGATATTGGTGGAGCAGGTCATGATAATGAGCGGTTTTGGAAATTAGAAGATTACAAACTTAAATTATATTCTAAGTCAGAGCAACTAACAGCAGTTTTTGAGTGTTGCTATGAAGAAGTAGGTCATTCCTACTGGGAAGGTTTACATCAGGAAACGATTCCCTTGGAAATACGAATATATGATTCGCGTCCAGATTTATTTGATTACCTGACAAAATATACTTGTCGCTATTTGATTGATTACGGAGCCTTAATAGTAGGGAAACATACGTATGGCATTCCACAATTAATTGACTATGACCATGGAGGTCAGGTTATAATTGGTGATTATTGTTCTATTGGGCATAATGTTCAATTTATAACTGCAAATCATAATTTAGAGTTGATTACAACCTATCCATTCAAGAGTTTAGAGGTATTTTACACGGATGAGTCATTGCAGATGACTGATGATCATATTTTGAAAAGTCCAACTCGATTTGGTAATGATGTTTGGATTGGAAACAATGCTCAAATCATGGCTGGGGTAACTATTGGAGATGGTGCAGTCATAGCAGCAGGGGCTCTAGTGACCAAGGATGTAGAACCATATGCTGTTGTAGGAGGCAATCCAGCCAAAGTGATTCGTTATCGTATAGCAGAACCTACTTTTCGTGAACAGATGTTAGAAATTGCGTGGTGGAATTGGCCAGAAGACATTATTTCTGAACGATTGGATAAAATCATGAGTAAGGATATATCAGGATTTATAAAAGAATACTTACCAAATGCTGGGGAAGTTAAATGTGATTAATCTGTTATTAGAAATATTAGAATTGATTTAGAGCATATCTTAAAAAATGCCTACTGTACTGAAATCGACTTTGTTTTTTATATATTGCATCAGAAAAGGAGTATATGATTAAAATGATGGAAAAAATTAGTGTTATCGTTCCTGTTTATATGTCAGAACTATATCTTGAAAAATGTTTGGATAGTATCGTTCAACAAACCTATCAAAATCTTGAAATTATTTTGATTAATGATGGCTCAACAGATGGTTCAGCAGCAATCTGTCAACGTTATCAGAATCAAGATGCACGTGTCAAAGTATATCATAAAAGAAATGGGGGAGTTTCTTCTAGTCGCAATCGTGCCTTGGAAGTTGTAACTGGGGATTATATCGTTTTTGTAGACAATGATGACTGGTTGGAGTTGGATCATATCCAAAATCTTTATGATTTATTGAAAAAAACAGATGCAGATATTGCAATCGGAAACTTTACTCAATTTTTGGATGATCAAGCTAGTTTTTTGATTCATGTAGGAGCAGATGATTATTTTGAGAAGACTTATACGCCATTTGAATGGTTTAACCATCAATATGACAGTAAGTATAATTTCAGTCAATGCTTCACAGTTCCGTGGGCGAAGTTATACAAGACAGAGCTGTTTAAGGATATTGTATATCCAACAGATAAAAGTGTAGAGGATGATTACACAACTTATAAAGTTTATCTTCAGGCAGATAAAATTGCTTTTATGAATAAGGCTATTTATATCCATAGAAAACGTTCTACAAGTGTTACAAGGACAGTCAATCTTGCAGATGTATATCCCTTAAAGAGTATTGAAGAACGTATGACTATTCTCCAATTGATTGGAGCTCCCCAGGAGTTATTAGATAGAGAAATTCAAGCTTATAAATGGCGATTATCTATTCATGAAGAAGAAACTCTTAAACATGGAGACGTGGAATCTTATCAACAAATTTTGGTCAAAAAAGCAATTGTAGCTAAATATTTTGAAGGTTAGTAAAACACATTTTATAAATTGATTTTTTCTCTATTTTTGGTGGATGTTTTTAGATAGAAAAAGTGACCTATACTCAAAAATTAGAATGTTATCTAATTATTGATGTGGGTTGCTTTTTGCGTTTATCAGATAGCTATTCTAAAATAATAAGATTATTTACATTAATAGATTCCTAAAAGATACTTGGTATGCAGATAGACGAGTTATTTTTTTAGATGTCTGAGACGAATTAAAAATTTATCTTTAGGGTTGATCATTCGAAAATGTTATTGTGTAACTGCAGTAAGATTATAACGCTAAATATTTTAAGTTATTTAACTTGTGTTTTGCATGATTATTGAATTCAGGGAGTAATTATAATTTAGTGCGGTATGAACGATTCTATCAATGAAATAAATATATTTTTTTAACTTGGAAATTCCTTAATGGCTTAAAAAATAGCAAAAAAATGTTATAATATTAGGAAAGGAGAATAGCTTCATGACTGAAAAAATTACGGTAATTGTACCAGTTTACAATGTTGAAAATTACCTAAATAAATGTCTGGATAGCCTGATTAATCAAACTTACAAAAATCTTGAAATTATTGTCATAAATGATGGCTCTACAGATAATTCAGGCGAAATTTGTCAAGAGTATGCGCAAAAAGATAATCGGATTATTTACATTGAAAAAGAAAATGGTGGTTTGTCAGATGCGAGAAATGTAGGCTTGGACAAGATGACTGGTTCCTATGTAACTTTTATTGCTTCTGATGATTGGGTTGAATTAGACTATGTAGAAATTCTTTACAAAAAAATAATTGAGTATCAGGCAGATATTTCTGTTGGAAATTATTATTCTTACAATGAAGATGAGGAAATATATTATTTCCATATATATGGCAATTCCTACTATGAGAAAGTCTATGACAATGTTTCTATCTTTGAAAACTTATATGAATCTCAAGAAATGAAGAGTTTTGCGTTGATATCTGCTTGTGGCAAACTCTATAAAGCGAAATTGTTTGATTATCTGCGATTTGATAAAGGGAAACTCGGCGAAGATGGTTATTTTAATCAAAAAATGTACTTATCTGTAAATAAAGTAGTTTATTTAAATAAAGGTTTGTACGCATATCGTCAGAGAAGTGGAAGTATTACAAAAACTTGGACAGAAAAGTGGATGCATGCCTTGGTTGATGCTATGTCTGAACGGATTACACTATTAGCCAATATGGGGTATCCACTTGAAAAACACTTAGCAGTTTATCGTCAGATGTTGGAAGTCAGTCTTGCAAATGGTCAAGCTAGTGGTTTATCTGACACAGTAACATACAAAGAGTTTGAAATGAAAAGAACTCTTTTAAATCAGTTATCAATACAGAAGCAAAATGAAAAGAAAGCCATTGTACTCGCAGCAAACCATGCCTATGTCGAGCAGGTCATGACGACCATTAAGTCTATTTGCTATCACAATCGCTCGATTCGGTTTTATCTGATTAATAGTGATTTTCCTAATGAATGGTTTAAACAATTAAACAAGCGATTAGAAGGATATGACTCAGAGATTATCAATTGTCGGGTAACTTCTGAGCAAATTTCGCGTTATAAAACGGATATTAGTTACACAGTATTTTTGCGTTATTTTGTATCTGACTTTGTGCAAGAAGATAAGGCTCTCTATTTAGACTGCGACTTGGTCGTAACTAAAAATTTGGATAACTTGTTCGAAACAGATTTGCAAGAATATCCATTAGCAGCTGTTCGAGATTATGGAGGAAGAGTATACTATGGTAGGGAAATGTTCAATGCGGGTGTTTTACTAATCAACAATCGTTTGTGGAAACAAGAAAACATGTCCCAACGTTTGATAGATTTGACAAATGAGTGGCATGATAAGGTAGATCAAGCGGATCAGAGTATTTTAAATATGCTCTTTGAAAATAGATGGATAGAGATGGAATTTGACAATAACCATGTTGTGATTCATAAGCAATTTACAGACTATGAGTTACCAGCAGGTCAAGATTATCCTGGTATTATCCACTATCTCTCACATAGAAAGCCGTGGTTTGATTTAGCTGCGCAGACCTATCGTGATGTTTGGTGGTATTATCATAGTCTTGAATGGACAGAGTTAGGAAAGAATCATCATTTACACCCACTACAAAAATCACATATCTATCCTATCAAAGAACCGCTTACTTGTTTAATTTATACGTCTTCAGATCAGATTGAACAAATTGATACATTGATTCAATCCTTGCCTAAGATTCAATTTAAGATTGCGGCTAGAGTGATGGTCAGTGATCGTTTGAAACAATTGTTGGTCTATCCAAATGTAACTGTTTATGCTGGAATTAATTATTTAGTAGAACTAGATCAGGAATTAATCGAGACTAGTCAGGTACTTTTAGATATTAATCATGGTGAAAAAACAGAGGAAATGTTAGATCAATTTTCAGAAAGAGGAAAGTTGATTTTAGCTTTTGAAAATACAAAATATCGTGAAGTGGGGCAGATAACCTACAAAGTAGAACAAGTTCAAGAAATGATTGAAAAATTAAGAGAGTTAAATAAATGAAGAAAAATCATATCGTTGGAGATGCTTTGATTTTAACGATCAGCGATCAAATCGAGCAGTTGGATTATCTCCTAGACAATTTGCCAGATATTTGTTTTCATATTGCGGCTCCTGTACAGTTTTCAGAGAAAATTCGCAAATTAGAAACTAAATATAATGTCCGCCTTGTGACAGTTACAACTGAACAGCAAATTGATACTCTAGTGAATATGTGCGACTTTCTATTAGATATCAATCATTTTCAAGAAGTCGATTCTATTGTTTCCAAGTTTGTCCAGGCCGGGAAACCCGTCTTTGCTTTTGACAATACAGTCCATGAAAATAAAGGTCAAGAAGTCTTTTGGTCAAGTACGCCAGATAAATTGGTTTCTAGAGTGAGAGAGTATCTTAATGAAGTCAGAGTAGGCATCAATCTTCAAGAGAAAATCATTCAAGATGGGACTTGGAATGTATTTCAAATAGATGATAAGGCTAGTTTCATTGTTGGACCTAACGTTATCTGTAGAAATTTTGAAAATTTTCGTGTCCCTTCTGGTAAGTTAATACTGCATGATGGTGTCTTTATCAATAACTCTTGTAGTTTTAACTGTATGGAAAGAATTGAAATCGGAGCAGGTACCATGATGGGCGAAGGAGTTCGTTTTTACGACCACGACCATGTTTATACTGCCGAAAAAATTGAAAAGTGGCAGTGGACTACGGCTCCTATTAGGGTTGGAAGAGATTGCTGGATAGGAAGTAATGTCACGATTTTAAAAGGAGTGACCATTGGGGATAATACCATTATCGGAGCAGGCTGTCTTGTTCGCAACGATATCCCAGCAAACAGTGTGGTTTATAATGATGGGAATCTTTGTGTAAAAAGAAGAGATTAAACGTGAAATATAATAAATTAGGTAACTTAGTATATGGGAAATGAACTAATTAGTATTGTAGTCCCAATCTACAATGTTGAGAATTATTTGCGACAATGTTTGGATAGTATTCAGAATCAAACTTATAAGAAGTTTGAATGTATTATGGTTAATGATGGTTCCATGGATAGCTCACAACAAATAGCGGAAGAGTATCTAACAGATAGTCGTTTCAAACTAATCAATCAATCTAATAAAGGTTTAAGCGAGACTAGAAATACAGGGATTAGTCATATTAGAGAAGAGTCTACTTTTGTAGCTTTTGTAGATAGTGATGATTATATTTATCCTGATCTCTTAGAAACTTTAATAGAAAACATCGAAGATGATGTTGATATTATAGAAGGAATGCTTGAAAATTTCCATGATGAAATAAAAGTGGATAGAGTCTGTCATAATTTTGATAAAAAAATATTAATAACCAAGGATGACAAATTGGGAGAATTGGCATTAAATGAGCTGAGAGTTAGCGTTTTTCCAAAATTGTTTCGAAAAAGTTTATTAACAGAAGATTTTTTTCCAGAGGGGTGGATATTTGAAGATTTAGCAGTTGTTCCCGAGTTGGTAAGTCATTCAAGAAAATGGATTAAATTACCAAAAGTTATTTATGGTTACAGGATTCGTCCAAATTCAATTACTACTAAAGAGTTTTCAGAAGAAAAATTAGATGTATTTAAGATATTTGAGAAGTATGACTTGTTTTTTAAATATGAAAGTGATAGAACGAAATTATTAGTTGAAAAAATAAAATATTTACATTTGAATTATCACGATATAGAATTTGTACCCGAGAATAATCAGTATAAACAGTTATACGAACAAGAAAAACAAAAACTATTATCTAAAATAGCAGATTATGAAAGTAAAACTTTGATTAGTATAATAGTACCCATATACAAGGTTGAGAAATACTTGAGACAGTGTTTGGATAGTATTATGAGTCAGACTTATCAAAATTTTGAGTGTTTATTAATAAATGATGGTTCACCAGATAATTCAGCTGACATCTGTAGGGAATATGTTGAGAAAGATGCTCGTTTTCGTTATTTTGAGAAAGAAAATGGTGGAGTATCATCGGCTAGAAATTTAGGTATTGAATGTTCGGGGGGGGGCGTACATTACTTTTATTGATGCAGATGATTGGGTCGATTCTGACTATTTAGAAGTCCTTTACAATGCACTTATAGATGAGAATGCAGATATATCAGTATCTACTTATAAAAGGTTTCATATGGGGGATAATTGTTGGTATCTTCATTCTTTTCAGAGGGGATATGAAAAAAGAGTATTTACAAATCAAGAATTAATTGATGAATTTATAGCTTTAGACACCTTTGACTACTCATATCGTTTTGTATGTGGCAAATTAGTTCGCAAATATCTGTTAGATAAGATTGCTTTTAATTGTATGACAACTCTTGGGGAAGATATGGAATTTTGGTTAAAATTATATCTTATTTCTAATAAAGTTGTGTTCGTTAATAGGGATAGCTATATATATCGTATAGATAATGTTGACAGACACTTTGGATTAGAAAAAATTCGTAGTGATATTCAACAGCGATTGAATTTTATCTCATTTCTTGCAGTTAGGGGTATAGATATATCAAAATATGTGAATAGTTGTTTATCTGTAATCCAATATCAAGTTGAGAGACTGAAGGAGTCACCTGAATACGATACATATGAGACAATAAGGTGGCTTCGTGAGGTTATGTTTTTGCTAAAGGGGAAAAGTGAATTATAAAATGTTGGAAAAAGAATTAATCAGTATTGTAGTTCCAATCTACAACGTTGAGAATTATTTGCGAATGTGCTTGGATAGCATTCAGAATCAGACTTATCAAAATTTTGAGTGTTTACTAATAAATGACGGTTCGCCAGATAACTCTGCTGATATTTGTAGAGAGTATGTTGAGAAGGATTCTCGTTTTCGTTATTTTGAAAAGGAAAATGGAGGTCTTTCCTCAGCACGTAACCTAGGTATTGAACGTTCGGGGGGGGGCGTACATTACTTTTGTAGACTCGGATGATTGGTTAGATTCAGATTATTTAGAAGTACTACATTCAAAAATAGTAGAGTATGATACAGATTTTGTGATAGGAGCATATAAACAGTTTAATATGTCTGATAATTGTTATTATATGCATGTTTGGGATAATGATTACTATGAAAAACAATGGAGCAGTCATGAATTATTATCTCAATTACCAAGTCTTGAACTGAATGATTATTCTTATACAGTGTCTTGGGGTAAACTATTTAAGAGTTCTTTATTCGATCAAATAAAATTTAACGAACAGCGTAGATTTGGTGAAGATTTCGAGTGTAGTTTTAAATTGTACTTGAGTATGAAAAGCTGTTTATATATTCATAAAGCGCTATACAATTATAGAGTGCATTCGGAATCAATGGTAGGAAAAGTTAGGACAGAGAGACAACTAATGGATGATGTGGAAATTCGACTTGGACGAATCCCTTTTCTGATTGGAAGAGAGATTGATCCGACTCCCTATATAGAGGGAATGAAGAATTTTTTACAATGGCGTTTGGATACGAAATCAGATGTTGGAGAAGGCGAATCAAACGCTTTGCATATATATCGAGAAATTGTTAGAAGTTTATAGAGGTTGTCTATTTTTGGTTCGGAGATTGTGAATGTAAAGGTAACAGAGAGTTTAATAAATCAATTTTATCTTCCTATACCTCATCTTAGTTCTGCTGCCTATCTGCGATCTTTTATTCCAAATGTGGCTCTTTAAATGAAGGAATCCCTAACTAATCGAACTGATATTTATTTGGATATTAACTATGTACCAGTTTTGTATGATGCCTGACAAGAGATTGTACGACAAGGGAAACTAATCTATTCAATTGAAAGTACGCCCCACTTTTTAATGGAGAGAGTCAAGTATTTACAGTAGATAATGTTGATGAAATGGTAAAAGCATCCAAACTAAACTGAGTGAGTACCATCATTAGTTGTTAATGAAATATGATGATAAGAATGAGATAATACAATATGAAACTACATTTAACAAATTTATATGGCATGGCTGGTGATAGTACGGTTATTCTAGCCCAAAATGCTGTACAAAAGATAGCCAGTCAACTGGGATTTAGAGAAGTTGGTATTTATTTTTACAATATTGCTTCAGATAGCCCTTCTGAAATGAATAAGCGTATGGATGGGATTATGGCCAGTATTTCTATTGGTGATGTCTTAGTCTTTCAGTCTCCTACTTGGAATGGCTTTGAGTTTGATCGAGTCTTGTTTGATAAACTGAAGGATATGCAGGTAAAAATTATTTGCTTTATCCATGATGTTGTCCCTCTTATGTTTGATAGTAACTATTATCTCATGAAAGAATACATGTATATGTATAATCTATCGGACGTTTTGATTGTTCCATCAGAGAGGATGAAAGAACGTCTGATTGAAGAAGGATTGACAACTAAGAAGATTCTCGTTCAAGGTATGTGGGATCATCCTCATGATTTATCCTTATACACCCCAGCTTTTAAAAAAGAACTCTTTTTTGCTGGAAGTTTAGAACGTTTTCCAGACTTACAAAATTGGTCTCAAGATACGCCTTTAAGAGTATTTTCAAATAACGGGGAGGCTAGTCCAAGTGCTAGAAATCTTAGTATTGAAGGATGGAAAAAAGACGAGGAACTGTTACTAGAATTATCAAAAGGTGGATTTGGCCTTGTCTGGGGAACACATCAAAATGATGGCGAAAGCAACCAATATTACACTCTGAATATATCTCATAAGGTTAGTACCTATCTGACAGCTGGGATACCAGTCATTGTACCAAGTAGCCTATCAACTGCTAAATTTATAGTAGATCAGGGCTTGGGCTTTGTGGCAGATAGCTTAGAAGAGGTTCATGAGATAGTTGATAAAATGAATCTACAAGAATATCAAGAAATAACGAATCGGATAAAAACCTTTAGTTATTTGTTAAAAGAGGGTTATTTCACTAAAAAGTTATTGGTAGATGCAATTTACCATTTGGGAGTTGAATAAGAGAACAAGATGATTAGAACAATTGTATTAGCTGGTGATCGTAATTACACCACGCAGTTAGAAACAACCATAAAATCTATTCTATACCACAATAGAGACGTTAAGATTTATATTTTAAATCAAGATATTATGCCAGATTGGTTTCGCAAACCACGAAAAATTGCTCGTATGTTAGGTAGTGATATTATTGATGTAAAGTTACCAGAGCAAGCTGTATTTCAAGGTTGGGAAACTCGGGAGTATATAAGTCCAATGACTTATGCCAGGTACTTTATACCAGATTATATTTCTGAGGATAAAGTTTTATATTTGGACAGTGATTTAATTATAAATCAATCTTTGGGATCATTATTTGAGATTGAGTTATATGAACATTTATTAGCAGCTGCTTGGGATACAGATGGTATCTCTTTTAACGCAGGAGTGATGCTGATCAATAATAAAAAATGGCGTCAAGAGAAATTAAAAGAACGACTAATTGAACAGTCCATTGTAACAATTAGGGAAGTTGAAGAAGGTCGTTTTGAAAATTTTAACGGTGACCAAACGATTCTGAATCAGGTTTGTTCTAATCAATGGTTAGAGCTGGATAAAGAATTTAACCTTCAAGTGGGTCATGATGTAACTGCTTTTTATAATAAATGGAATAATTATTTTAATGAGTTAGTACCCCTTAGTATAATACATTTTGTGTCTTATAGAAAACCCTGGACTACCTTGATAGCCAATCGTTATCGTGATTTATGGTGGGAATTCCATGATTTGGAGTGGACTCAAATCTTACAACATCATGTAGGAGAGTTTGAACTAATATCGCCTCTAGACAAGGAATTTTCTTGTTTAACTTTGACAAATACCCAAGATTTAGAAGGAATAGAGGAGTTAGTCACAGCTCTACCAGATGTGGTATTTCATATCGCGGCTTGGACGGATATGGGAGATAAGCTAAAAAATTTGGCGGTATATGATAATGTGAGATTGCATCCACAGATCGTTCCTCCTGTATTAGATAAGCTAAAACAGTCAACAAGTCTATATTTGGATATCAATCATGGTAGTGCAGATGAGAACTTCTTAAAATCTTTGAAAGAACAAGAAAAAACGCTATTAGCTTTTCAATCGACTCATCATGGAAATTTGGGACAAATCGTTTTTGAAAATGGGAAAGTTTCATTTATGATTGATGCAATTAAAGATTTAAAAAAAAATGGACATCTTACCTGCTTTAAACAAGTCCCAAGTTTGACTTGTTTAACGTTTACGGGTTCTCAGGATATTGAACAACTGGATTACTTGGCTGAACACTTACCTAATGTTGTTTTTCAAGTTGCGGCTTGGACAGATATGGGACCAAAATTATATGATTTATCTAATCGTTATCCTAATATTCAACTCTATCCAGCAATTTCCAGAGATAAGCTAGAAAGGTTGAAGGAAAATATGGATGTTTACTTAGACATCAATTTACTGACTTCAACAGCTGATATCGTTGCAGAAATGACTCATCTATCTAAACCAATACTAGCCTTTTATAAATCTCAAAACGGAAATAATGGTCAAAGATTGTATTCTAGTGAACATCCTGACCGAATGTTGGTTGATTTACAAAAATTGATAAATAAGGAAATGCTAGGGAAACAGCTGGATCCAATTCAAGTAAAAGGGATAGATGAAACCTTAGATTATATTATTGAGAACAAGTCTTCTTTGGTTCGTTTTGGGGATGGAGAAATTAATATGCTTGCAGGGCATTCGATTCCCTACCAGGATTATGATGAAGAGTTAGTCTCAACTATGAGAGATATTATCGGACAAGAAAGTCGAAAAGAATTAGTTGTGTGCCTTCCTGATGCCTTTACAGATCGTTTCAGGTTTACATATTGGGCGATTCCATTTTGGAAAGATCATATGGATCATTATATGGATTTTTACAGAGAATTGTGTAGTGATTCATGGTATGGCTCAACCTTTGTATCTCGCCCTTATATCGATTTTGAAGACAAGAGTCAAGCTAAAGCTCAATTTGAAAAGTTGAAAAGTATCTGGAAAAACCGTGATTTACTGATAGTTGAAGGTGCAACTTCTCGGTCAGGTGTGGGAAATGATTTGTTCGATGAGGCAAATTCTATTAAACGAATTATTTGTCCTTCTCATAGTGCATTTTCTAGAGTTCATGAAATTGAACAAGAAATTGAAAAGTATGCAGCTGGTCGCTTGATTTTATGTATGCTTGGTCCTACAGCCAAAGTTTTAGCCTATCATTTAAGTCGAAAAGGTCATCAGGTATTGGATATCGGCCATATCGATTCAGAATATGAGTGGATGAAGATGGGGGCTAAAACCAAGGTTAAATTTTCACATAAACATACAGCAGAGTATAATTTTGATCAAGATATTGAGTTCATTGAGGATGAAACCTATAATAGTCAGATTGTTGCAAAGATATTAAATTAAAACTTTTGAGAGAATCTATCTGGTTTTGTTTATGTAATGCAACAAGTAATGTTAGTTAGAATAAATGATAAGGATTTAAAATGGGAAATACCAAACGGACAGTAGTATTTGCAGGAGATTACGCATATATTCGACAAATAGAAACGGCAATAAAGTCACTTTGTAGGCACAATAGTCATGTGAAAGTTTATGTACTAAATCAAGATATTCCCCAGGAATGGTTTAGTAGATTAAGAATCTATTTACAAGAGATGGGTGGCGACTTGATTGATTGCAAGTTAATCGGACAACAGTTTCAAATGAACTGGTCAAATAAACTGCCACATATCAATCACATGACCTTTGCACGCTATTTTATTCCAGATTTTGTAGCAGAAGATAAAGTTCTTTATCTTGATAGTGATTTGGTGGTGACGGGTGATTTGACTCCTCTATTTGAATTAGATTTAGGTGAAAATTACTTGGCTGCAGCTCGTTCTTGCTTTGGAGCTGGAGTTGGCTTCAATGCTGGAGTTTTGTTGATTAACAACAAAAAATGGAAATTAGATAATATTCGTCAGCAGTTAGTTGAATTAACTGAGAAAGAACATGAAAATGTGGGAGAAGGAGATCAGTCTATTCTCAATATCCTTTTTCAAAATAGTTATTACCAGCTAGAGGATACCTATAATTTCCAAATAGGTTTTGATGCTGGTGCAGCTGAAAAGAATCATGCTTTTATTTTTGAAATTCCATTAACACCTCTTCCAAAAATTTTGCACTATATTTCTCCTGACAAACCATGGAAACAGTTTTCTGTTGGGCGTCTGAGAGAAGAGTGGTGGAAATACTCTTTTATGGAATGGAGTTATATAGTATCTAGCTGGAAAGAAAAGGGAGTATTTTATTCTGCAGATATTTATAAACCCAAATTAACTTGTATGAATTTAACTAATTCTTGGTGTGTAGAAAAAATTGATTATCTAGTTGAACAATTACCAGAAGTACATTTTTATATTGCTGCCCATACTTTTATGTCGGATGAATTAAAGAGATTATCTAAATATCAAAATGTAACCCTTTATCCTAATTCTTTTCCTATTTTGGTAGAAAAACTTCTACAGAGTTCAGATATTTATTTGGATTTGAATTTAGATCAGAAATTAGTATATATTTATGATTTGGTGAAGAAATACAATAAACCGATGCTTAGTTTTGAAAGTAGTCGATACCAAGAACTAACTGATGATTGTTATGCAGGACTCTATTCAACTAAAAAACCAGAAGATTTAGTAGAAGCAATTAAGTTTTATATGAGAGAAAAAAACTATGAGAAAATCCATTGTATTAGCTGCAGATAATGCTTATCTTATTCCCTTAGAAACTACAATAAAGTCCGTATTGTATCATAATAGAGATGTTGATTTTTATATTTTAAATAGTGATATAGCTCCTGAATGGTTCAAATTATTGGGGAGAAAAATGGAAGTTGTGAATTCTACTATTCACAATGTACACTTGAATAAAAAACTTTTTGAAGGTTATAAAACAGGACCACATTTAAATTACGCTTCATACTTTAGATTTTTTGCGACAGAAGTAGTTGATTCTGATAGGGTATTGTATCTGGATTCAGATATCATTGTAACAGGGGATCTAAACTTTCTCTTTAAAATAGATTTTAAAGGATATTATATTGGAGCCGTTGATGATGTTTATGCCTATGAGGGACGAAAATCTGGATTTAATTCTGGAGTTTTGCTGATGGATACTGTAAAATGGAAAGAGCATTCTATTGTTACTAGTTTATTGGAATTAGCTGCAGAGCAGAATCAAGCTGTTCATCTTGGGGATCAGAGTATTTTAAATATTTACTTTGAGGATAATTGGCTAGCATTAGATGAAACATATAATTATATGGTTGGTGCTGATACTTTTCGTCTGGCTCAGGAATGTGAACGGCTAGATGATAATCCACCTGTAGTTGTTCACTACGCTAGTCATGATAAACCGTGGAATACGTATAGTATATCTAGACTACGTGAATTATGGTGGACTTATAGAGATTTGGATTGGTCAGAGATTGCTTTTAGGCGTTCTAGTTTGAATTACTTTGAACGAAGTAATCAATCTCAAAAACAGGCTATGGTTGTGACATGGAGTGCAGATATCAAACATTTAGAGTATTTGTTACAACAGCTACCTGATTGGCATATTCATGTTGCAGCTCCTGTTTTCTGTATTGATTCTCTGACTAGGTTATCTACTTATAGCAACATGACCCTGTATCAGTCTATACTTCATCAAAGAATTGACTGGTTATTGGATGATTCTAGCGTTTATTTAGATATTAATACAGGTGGAGAGGTTTTTAATGTAGTTACAAGGGCACATGAAAGAGGTAAGAAAATAGTTACATTTGACACAACACGTAAAAGTATGGATGATGGAATCTATGACGGTGTCTTTTGTGTGGATGAACCAGAAGCCTTAGTTAATGCAATTAAAAAGTTAGAGGAATAGAGATAATGGACGAATTAATTAGTGTGATAGTGCCTATATACAATACGGGAAAATATTTAGTAGAGTGTGTTGAGAGCCTTAGAAAACAAACTTTTTCCAATATTGAGATTATATTAGTAGACGATGGATCAACAGATGCTTCTATTGAAATCTGTGATGAATTTGCCGAAAAAGATTCTCGAATTAGAGTATTTCATAAAAAAAATGAAGGATCGGCAATTGCGAAAAATTTTGGGATCCAACAGTCTAGGGGAGAATATATTATCTTAGTAGACTCGGATGATATTGTCAGCGATAGAATGATTGAAGTCCTATATACTCAAATAAAGGAAAAGAATGCAGACATAGCCATTGGTAATTATTATATTTATGATGAAAATGATGGCAATTTTTATTTTTATGTTACAGGTCAAGATTATTGTGTAGAAGAGTTATCTTTACAAGAGTTAATAGATAGACAGGCAGGGGCCTGGAAATGGAATGGTTCAGCTTTTATAGTAGCAGTTGTGAAATTGTATAAAAAAGATTTGTTTGAAGATGTTTCATTTACTCATGGTAGAAGATTTGATGATGAAGCTTCTACCCATAGACTGTTTTTAAGAAGTAAAAAGACAGTGTTCATCAATGATAATCTTTATATCTATAGAAGACGTTCAGGTAGTATTATGAGGTCTGAATTTGATCTTTCTTGGGTAAGAGATTTAGTTGAAGTATTTTCCAAGAAAATATCAGATCTTGTTTTAGCTGGAGTAGATGTCTCAGTTATGCGTATTCGATTTGTCAACCTTTTAAAGGATTACAAACAAACTTTAGAATACCATCAATTAACAGATACTGAGGAATATAAAGATATTTGTTTTAGATTGAAGCTCTTTTTTGAAGCAGAACAAAACTAAAGTTGTAACATCACTATTTTTATTACAAAAGATTAGATTAACAGTAAGAGAGAAGGATTATTTTGTGAAAAACATTTACTCATCAATGGCAGTAAAAAAAGGATTAACAACCTTATTTCTGCTGTTTATTTATGTATTGGGAAGTCGTATGACCCTTCCTTTTGTTGATTTGAATAGTAGAGACTTTCTAGGTGGTTCAACAGCATATTTGGCGTTTTCAACTGCCCTTCTAGGAGGAAATCTGAGAAGTCTATCTCTATTTTCGATAGGCCTTTCACCATGGATGTCATCAATGATTTTATGGCAACTACTTTCCTTTTCTAAGAAATTGAATATTTCTTCGGGTGCAGTAGAAGTTCAAGATAGAAGGAAGATGTATTTAACACTGGTTATTGCTTTGATTCAATCCTTGGCGCTCTCGTTGAATCTACCAATCCAACATCTTTATTCATCGCTTTTGGTCACTGTATTGAATACGATGTTATTAATAGCAGGAGCCTTCTTCCTAGTATGGTTATCAGATTTAAACGCTCAACTTGGAGTAGGTGGCTCTGTGGTCATTTTACTGTCTAGTATTGTTTTAAATATTCCACAAGATATTTTAAGTACATTTCAGATTGTCCGAATTTCTATGGGAATGATGATATTGATTGCATTGAGCAGTATTGTATTGACCTATATGATGGTACTCATGTATAGAGCGCGTTATCGTATACCAGTCCATAAAATTGGATTACGTAGCCGTTTCAAGAGGTATTCTTTTTTGGAAATTATGTTAAACCCTGCGGGGGGGATGCCTTTTATGTATGTGATGAGCTTTTTAAGTTTGCCTACCTATATCTTTTTGCTATTACAGACTCTTTTTCCGCAGACTACAGTCTTCTCTGAATTATCAGCTCAATATGGAGTTGGAAAACCATTATGGATTTACTCATATATTGCCATGATTTTTTTATTTAGTATTGCTTTTGCTTTTATCAATATGAGTGGAGACCAAATATCTGATCGTATGAAGAAATCTGGGGAGTATATATATGGAGTTTATCCAGGTGAGGAAACAAGTCGTTTTATTAATCGTTTAGTATTGCGCTTTTCGATTATAGGAGGAATTTTTAATGTTTTGATGGCAGGTACACCAATGTTATTTGTTTTATCTGATGAAAAGTTGTTGAAGATTGCCATGATTCCAGGTTTATTTATGATGTTTGGTGGTATGATTTTTACAATTAAAGATGAAATGAAGGCTTTGAGACTAAATGAAACCTATAAACCCTTGATTTAGGAGGCTTTTATGTATTATTTTATTCCAGCTTGGTATGGTTCAAACCGTCAATGGCACGCGGATGTGACTCCATGGTATTATTCTTCTTTTAGATTTGAATTTGATGATACTTTCAATCAAATTAGGCTTTTTCAAAGACAAGAGATAGCATCTCGACTATTAGTATTAGCCTATCAACCACATTTACGTTATTTTTTACATAGACATGGTGTCTTAGAGACAGAAGTCTATTCTATCTTTGATGATATGCAAGACTTGCATGATATACACACCCAGGCTCTTAATCTCAGAGATATAGAGTGGGATAGTGATTGCCAGTTTCTGTATAGTCCATTTGCAATAGTAGTTCAAAAAAATGGTAAAAAGTTTGCAAAGGTAGAACATGGCGTAGAAGGATTTATCAGTGATATCCAATATTTTGATAACAATGGTCAGATAAGTAAGCACTACATTATGGATGATCGTGGGTTTGTATCAAGTGTCATTTATTTTGATAATGGACAGCCTATATATCAAGACTATTTAGATCCGAAAGGCCTCTGGCGCTTTAGAGAGCATTTAAACGAGGGAGGACGAGTAGAGGTAAATCCTATATTTGGCTATTGTTTTAAACAGCTTCACTACGCGGATATAAGTCAATTAATAGCAGAATATTTTGATAAATACCTGCAAAAGCAACAGAAAAAACAGGATGTTTTCATCATCCCTTCTCATCCCCATCATGACCAATTTCTCTTCAGTTGTTTACCAAGTGATACTGCTAAAATTTTGAGTCTTTTCATTAATCGGAATGCTCAAGCTAGTTTTAAAGACTTAGCTTCATCATTTGCTCAAGCAGACCTAGTCCTAGTGGATAGAGAGGATAGTTTACAACTTTTGCAGGAACTATATCCTAAACTATCGGATAAATTTAATCATCTCTCTCCTTTTGATACACGTTTACGACTGGGAAGAAGTCAGACTAGAAAAGAATCGATTATTTATTATCAATTAGATTTTTCTGAAGGAATTGATAGACAAGCCTTATTTCAGGTCTTATCATTTATTGCTGAAACAAAAAATACAGAAGTCATTTTTGGAGCCTTCTCTGCTAGTCAGGAACAAATGGATGAAGTGGAAACCCTTGTCAATGAAATCATTCAGGGACAAATCCATACTGACAGCTTGGAAAAAGGTCTAGACTATGGTGGGGCAGAAAATCCTTTAGAAGAAAATCAAGAGCAGGAATTACGTTTTCAATTTGTCAATATGAATGACGAGTTGGAGTTGATTAAGACACTAGAGTTTGTTCGCTTGATTGTGGATTTGAATCAACAGCCTCACCTCTATACTCAAATAGCAGGTATTAGTGCGGGAATTCCTCAGATTAATCGGGTTGAAACTGTCTATGTGGAACATTTGAAAAATGGCTATTTAATTTCAGATGTGACAGAGTTTTCAACGGCTGCACATTACTATACAGATAAACTAAAAGAATGGAACCAGGCCTTGGTTTATTCTATTGATAAAATTAAGGAACATACTGGCCAACGTTTCTTAGATAAATTACATCAGTGGATTGAGGAGGTTACAGATGTCAAAGGATTATAAAATCCTACAGATAGGGATTGATAATTGGGCTCACCATTACGAAATTCCTGAAAATATGGATTGGTATTACTTCTGTCCCAACTCATCACTTGCCCTCCGTAAAATGATGGAAATGGAAGGGATAACCAGTTTTCAGGCTATCTTAATAGAGGATGGTCAGTATATAAGGGATTTATTACCATTTATTCACCATATAGAACCCTATACTTTACTTTATAGTCAAGATTATAAAACGACAGATTTGGCTATTCTTGATTGTTTAAAAAAGCGGTGTGCTCAGACTGTAGATTTCTCCGATCCCCAGCAATTACTAAATGATTTGTCAACCTCTCTCTTTGGTGGAGGTTATGGTGATAAATTATTTCCATCTAGTATCCAAATTCATCCTTCCTTTGAAGGTTCTATTTCCTATCAAGGATTTGAGCATGTGACCCTGGAAGGGAATTTTGGAGAGGATTTCAAACAACTAGCATACTGGTCTAATAATTTTATAGTATACAAAAACTTACCAATAGAGTTATGGCTAGAGTATGAAAAACAAGATAATTGCGAACTACGATTGGTTATTCGTAAGCTATGGAGTGGGTCTGTTGATGAAATTTTCGAAGAAATACTAGTGACTGAAAATGACCTAGAGCAAGCACTTGTTATGGAAAATAAAGATGGAGACTGCTATCTCGCCATATCTGTAGAAGCACGAGGTCAGGGAATTTTAACGATTGGTAATCTTCATCAGCGCTGGAGTCGTAAGCAGTTCGGGAAGTTTGTTTTAGGGGGAAATATCATTCATGATAGCAAACGAGATGAAATCAACTACTTTTTCCATCCAGGTGATTTTAAGCCACCTCTAGCTGTTTATTTTTCCGGTTTTCGTCCTGCAGAAGGATTTGAGGGATATTGGATGATGAAAAATCTAGGATGTCCTTTTCTTCTATTTTCGGATCCTCGTCTTGAGGGTGGATCCTTTTATTTAGGTAGTCAAGAATTAGAGAATAAGATTAAGGAAACCATTCAATATTACTTGGATTATCTTGGTTTGACATCTAAAGATTTGATTTTATCAGGCTTATCGATGGGAACATTTCCATCGCTCTACTATGGAGCTATTTTTGAGCCACGTGCAGTTATTGTCGGTAAGCCATTAGCTAATATCGGGACTATTGCAAGACGAGGGCGTTTAGAGGCACCAGGAGTATTTAATACCAGTTTTGATGTTCTGAGACACCAGACGGGTGGAGTTAGTTACCAACACATGGAAGAGCTGAATCAAACCTTTTGGAATACTTTTAAAAAGGCCGATTTCACACAGACAACTTTTGGTCTTTCCTATATGAAGGATGAAGATATGGATAGTGAAGCCTACGATCAGTTAGTAGAACATCTTTGTTATACAGGAGCTAAAATTTTATCTAAAGGTACAGATGGACGACATAATGATGATACAGATACCAATGTTGCTTGGTTTCTGCATTTTTACCGTATGATTTTGAAATCAGATTTTGGAAGGTTGGACAAATGATTATCAATCAGAGAACAGACATTAAGTGGGGAGAAGTAGGAGGGACATTTATGTATGGTAGTAAGGTAACCTATTATGAAGACAAACATATTAGTCTATACAATCCCTTAGTGACATCAGGAGAAACCTTAAAAACTTGGTTTTCTAGTGTGAACTATCAAGCCTTCAGAACTCAGCCCAGTCTCCCTTTGCTGAAGAGAAAACAAGATTATCAATTATGTATGAATTATGAATGTCATCCTACTAATGGAGTCTATACAAAGGTTGTCTTTTTTGATAGATATGGAGATGTGCTTGAAGAGAAAATTGAAAAAATGAAAGTCTTTGATTTTACCTATCCTGATGATACCTATACCTACCAAGTCTCCCTTCTAAGTGCTGGTTTTGAGTCCTTAGATTTCTATTCTTTTTCTATTAAGGAGTTAAATCGTGTTTAAAGGTTTTTATCAAAAAATCCAACTTCGGAAAGTTAAGAGAATTTTAAAAAAAATTAATGCTCTTAAAGGAAAGATGGAATCCTTAACTGACCAAGAATTAGCAGCAAAGACAGTGGAATTTCGCCAACGCCTTGCTGAGGGTGCCACTCTCGATGACTTATTAGTAGAAGCTTTTGCAGTTGTTCGTGAAGCGGATAAACGTGTATTAGGAATGTTTCCTTATGATGTCCAAGTTATGGGTGGGATTGTTATCCATCAGGGAAATGTTGCTGAGATGAATACTGGTGAGGGAAAAACTTTGACGGCTACTATGCCTGTTTATCTCAATGCCCTAACAGGAAAAGGAACCATGTTAATTACCACCAATGATTATCTAGCCAAACGCGATGCTGAGGAAATGGGACAAGTGTATCGCTTCTTAGGATTGACAATTGGGGTACCTTTAACAGATGATTCTAAAGAGGAATTGACGCCAGAAAAGAAAAAAAAGATTTATGCATCCGATATCATTTATACAACCAATAATAATTTAGGTTTTGATTATTTAAATGATAATCTGGCCTCAAATGATGAAGGGAAATTTTTACGCCCATTTGATTACGTTATTATTGACGAGATTGATGATATTCTACTGGATAGCGCTCAGACACCTCTGATTATTGCAGGAGCTCCGCGTGTTCAGTCTAATCACTACGGTATTATTGATACGCTGGTAACGACTTTGGTAGAAGGAGAGGACTATATCTTTAAAGAGGAGAAGGATGAAATCTGGCTCACTACCAAGGGGGCAAAAGCTGCAGAAAGTTTCCTAGGAATAGATCATTTTTACAAGGAAGAACATGCAGTTTTTGCTCGTCATTTAGTTTATGCGATTCGAGCCCATAAACTCTTTACAAAAAATAAAGACTATGTCATTCGTGGGAATGAAATGGTATTGGTTGATAAGGGGACTGGTCGTCTAATGGAGATGACCAAACTACAAGGAGGCCTCCATCAGGCTATTGAAGCCAAGGAACATGTCAAATTGTCTCCAGAGACAAGGGCTATGGCTTCTATCACCTATCAGAGTCTTTTTAAAATGTTTAATAAGATATCTGGTATGACAGGGACAGGTAAGGTCGCGGAAAAAGAGTTTATTGAAACTTACAATATGTCTGTAGTACGCATTCCAACCAATCGTCCTAGACAACGGATTGACTATCCAGATAATCTCTATATCACTTTACCTGAAAAAGTTTATGCTTCTTTGGAGTATATCAAGGAATACCATGCTAAGGGAAATCCCTTGCTCGTTTTTGTAGGCTCAGTTGAGATGTCTCAACTCTATTCGTCACTCTTGCTTCGTGAAGGGATTGCCCATAATGTCCTAAATGCGAATAATGCGGCGCGTGAGGCTCAGATTATCGCTGAGTCAGGTCAGATGGGGGCTGTGACAGTGGCTACCTCTATGGCAGGACGTGGGACGGATATCAAGCTTGGTAAAGGGGTCGCAGAACTTGGTGGCTTGATTGTCATTGGAACGGAGCGGATGGAAAGTCAGCGGATCGACCTACAAATTCGTGGACGTTCTGGTCGTCAGGGAGATCCTGGTATGAGTAAGTTTTTTGTCTCCTTAGAGGATGATGTTATCAAGAAATTTGGTCCATCTTGGGTGCATAAAAAATATAAAGATTATCAGGTTCAAGATATGACTCAACCAGAGGTTCTTAAGGGTCGCAAGTATCGGAAATTAGTTGAAAGAGCTCAGCATGCTAGTGATAGTGCTGGACGTTCGGCACGTCGTCAGACACTAGAATATGCGGAGAGTATGAATATTCAACGGGATATGATTTATAAGGAGCGTAATCGTTTAATAGATGGTTCTCGTGACTTAGAGGATGTTGTAGAAGAAATCATTGCTAGTTACATAGATCAAGTGACTTCTTCAGAATATGAAAGCCGAGAGTTACTCTTCCATTTTCTTGTGACCAATATTAGTTTTCATATTAAAGAAGTTCCAGATTATATAGATGTGACTGACAAGACTACAGTTCGTAGCTTTATAAAGCAGGTGATTGATAAAGAACTTTCTGAAAAGAAAGAATTGCTTGACCAACATGGTCTGTATGAACAGTATTTACGACTTTCTATGCTCAAGGCTATTGATGACAACTGGGTAGAGCAGGTAGACTATCTCCAACAGTTATCGATGGCTATCGGTGGTCAGTCTGCTAGTCAGAAAAATCCAATCGTAGAGTATTATCAAGAAGCCTACGCGGGCTTTGAAGCTATGAAAGAACAAATCCGTGCGGATATGGTGCGTAATCTCCTGATGGGCTTGGTTGAAGTCACTCCTAGGGGTGAGATTATGACTCATTTCCCATAAAAAGAGGAAAATATGACAATTTACAATATAAATTTAGGAATTGGTTGGGCTAGTAGCGGTGTTGAATACGCCCAAGCCTACCGTGCTGGTGTTTTTCGCAAATTAAATCTGTCCTCTAAGTTTATCTTTACAGATATGATTTTAGCCGATAATATTCAGCATTTAACAGCCAATATTGGTTTTGATGATGATCAAGTGATCTGGCTTTATAACCACTTTACAGACATTAAGATTGCACCGACTAGCGTGACAGTGGATGATGTCTTGGCTTACTTTGGTGGCGTTGAAAGTCGTAGAGAAAAGAATGGTAAGGTTTTACGTGTCTTCTTTTCTGACCAAGATAAGTTTGTTACCTGTTATTTGGTGGATGAGAATAAGGACTTGGTTCAACATGCGGAGTATGTTTTTAAAGGAAAACTGATTCGTAAGGATTACTTTTCTTATACGCGTTATTGTAGCGAGTATTTTGCTCCCAAGGATAATGTTGCAGTCCTATACCAAAGAACTTTTTACAATGAAGACGGGACTCCAGCCTATGATATCTTGATGAATCAAGGGAAGGAAGAAGTTTACCGTTTCAAGGACAAGATTTTCTATGGGAAGCAAGCTTTTATGCGTGCCTTTATGAAATCTTTGAATTTGAACAAGTCTGATTTGGTTATTCTTGATAGAGAGACAGGCATTGGACAGGTTGTTTTTGAGGAAGCACAAGCAGCGCATTTAGCGGTGGTTGTTCATGCGGAGCATTATAGTGAAAATGCTACAAATGAGGACTATATCCTTTGGAACAACTACTATGACTATCAGTTTACCAATGCAGATAAGGTTGACTTCTTTATCGTATCAACTAATAGACAAAATGAAGTTCTACAAGAGCAATTTGCCAAATACACCCAGCACCAACCAAAGGTTGTTACCATTCCTGTAGGAAGTATTGATGCATTAACTGAGTCAAGTCAGGGACGTAAGCCATTTTCATTGATTACGGCTTCGCGTCTTGCCAAAGAAAAACACATTGACTGGTTGGTCAAGGCGGTCATTGAGGCACGTAAGGAAATACCTGAATTAACCTTCGATATTTATGGTAGTGGGGGAGAAGATTCTCTGCTTAGAGACATTATTGCAACTCATCAGGCAGAGGATTATATCCAGCTCAAGGGACATGCGGAACTTTCACAGATTTATAGCCAGTATGAGGTTTACTTGACTGCTTCAACCAGTGAAGGTTTTGGTTTGACCTTGATGGAAGCTATTGGCTCAGGTCTGCCCCTAATCGGTTTTGATGTGCCTTATGGAAATCAGACCTTTATAGAAGATGGGCAAAATGGTTATCTGATTCCAAGTTCATCTGACCATGTAGAAGATCAAATCAAGCAAGCTTATGCGGCTAAGATTTGTCAATTGTATCAAGAAAATCGTTTGGAAGCTATGCGGGCCCATTCTTATCAAGTTGCAGAAGGCTTCTTAACCAAAGAAATTTTAGAAAAGTGGAAGAAAACAGTAGAGGAGGTGCTCCATGATTGAACTTTATGATCGTTATAGTCAGGAAAGTCGAGATTTACATGAAAGTCTAGTAGCTACTGGACTGTCTCAACTTGGAGTGGTCATCGATGCAGATGGTTTTCTGCCTGATGGTCTGGTATCTCCTTTTACTTATTATCTAGGATATGAAAAGGGGAAACCTCTCTATTTTAACCAAGTCCCTGTTCCAGCTTTTTGGGAAATTTCAGGAAATAATCAGTCTGCTCGTATTGAAGATATGACACAGGAGAGAGCCGTTATTCATTATGCTGATGGAATGCAGGCTCGCTTGGTTAAACAGGTAGATTGGAAAGACTTGGAAGGTCGAGTACGTCAGATTGACCATTATAATCGCTTCGGAGCCTGCTTTGCTACAACGACCTATAGTGCTGATAGTGAGGAGATTATGACGGTTTACCAAGATGTCAATGGTCAGGAAGTCTTGCTGGAGAACCATGTGACGGGTGATATCTTATTGACTTTGCCTGGTCAACCCATGCGTTACTTTGCCAACAAGGTTGAATTTATCACCTTCTTTTTGCAAGATTTGGAAATAGATACCAGTCAGCTTATCTTTAATACCTTAGCGACTCCTTTCTTGGTTTCTTTCCATCATCCAGATAAGTCTGGATCAGATGTTTTGGTTTGGCAGGAACCTCTCTATGATAGCATTCCAGGCAATATGCAGTTGATTTTGGAAAATGATGATGTGCGTACTAAGAAGATCATCATTCCCAACAAGGCGACTTATGAACGTGCTTTAGAGTTGACTGATGAGAAATACCATGATCAGTTTGTGCACTTGGGTTACCATTACCAGTTTAAACGCGATAATTTCCTTCGAAGAGATGCCTTAATCTTGACCAATTCCGATCAGATTGAGCAAGTAGAAGCAATCGTAGAAGCCTTGCCTGATGTTACTTTCCGTATTGCAGCGGTGACAGAAATGTCTTCTAAGCTCTTAGATATGCTTCGCTATCCTAATGTGGTCCTTTACCAGAATGCTAGTCCGCAGAAGATTCAGGAGCTCTATCAATTGTCGGATATTTACTTGGATATAAACCACAGTAATGAGTTGTTGCAGGCGGTGCGTCAGGCCTTTGATCACAATCTCTTGATTCTTGGATTTAATCAGACAGTGCACAATAGACTTTATATCGCTCCTGATCATCTATTTGAAAGTAGTGAAGTTTCTGCTTTGGTTGAGACCATTAAACTGGCTCTTTCAGATGTTGATCAAATGCGTCAGGCACTTGGAAAGCAAGGCCAACATGCAAATTATGTTGACTTGGTGCGATATCAGGAAACCATGCAAACTGTTTTAGGAGGCTAATATGTCAGACGAAGATTTATTTTACAAAGACGTTGAAGGTCGCATGGAAGAGTTGAAACAAAAACCTATCAAAAAGGAAAAAGAAACTCGAGGGGAAAAGATTAGTAAAACTTTTTCACTTCTCTTGGGTTTAATGATTCTGATTGGTTTACTCTTTACTTTGTTGGGAATTTTGAGGTAAGTCTATGATTGATATACTGATTGTTTTAGCTATTGTACTATCTCTCGCTTTGATTGTACTGGTAACCATACAACCACGTCAAAATCAACTCTTTTCCATGGATGCCACTAGTAATATTGGTAAACCGAGTTACTGGCAGAGCAACACCTTGGTAAAGGTTCTCACTTTATTGGTGAGTTTGGCCCTATTCGTTTTACTATTAACCTTTATGGTAATAACTTACAAATAAAAGAAAACTTCAGATATTCACCTTTTGTGATTGGTCTGAAGTTTTCTTTTTTATACTCAATGAAACTCAAAGAGCAAACTAGGAAGCTAGCCGCAGGCTGCTCAAAACACAGTTTTGAGGTTGTAGATAAGACTGACGAAGTCAGCTCAAAATACTGTTTTGAGGTTGCAGATGGAAGCTGACGTAGTTTGAAGAGATTTTCGAAGAGTATTACTGTCCATATTTTTGGTAAAAGTCAACTTTTACTTGGATGAAGGTTTTGGCTTCACGTAGGAGTTGGAGGAGTGTGGCGCGAGTTTCAAATTCTTCTCTTGTCTTGGGCAGACTGCGGTTGCGAAAGACTTCTAGATAGCGTTCAATTTCATCTAGTAGATCAGAAGCAGGATTGGTCTGGCTCAGTTGACCGGCAATTTTTGAAAAGAACTGTGCTAAAATCAGACTTTCACTGGCAGCTAGGTGACAGGTGTTGATTTGCTGGGCCATGTTTCGCAGGATGCGACTTTGTCGCTGTCTCATCTCAAAGTAGTGGATATGGTAGTCGGTCTGGTGAAAGAGGTGGTCAGAGTGATCTAGATAGACCAGTTTGAGGGCTTCTTCTAAAAGGGTGTCCAATTCTTCCACCAGCTGTGCTCGGTTGCGTCCATCCCCTCTGGATAAATAATATTTAAAGCGTTGGAGAATATCTTTTAACTTTTCTTCTACTAATGTGTGGTAGTGCTGGATTTCCTCTTCTCGTGAAGGCATGTAGAGATTGACAAGTAAGGCAAATCCTGTACCAATAGCAAAGAGAAGGAATTCATTGACTAGAAGGTCTGGAGAGGTTGATTTTTGCACCAAGAGATGGCTAACCAAAACGCTACTTGGGGTGATGCCAATTTCCCAGCCCATCTTGTAGGCTAGAGGCACATAAAGGGCTAGATAGAGGCCAAGGCTCCAGATATGAAATCCGCTCAAGTGAAAAGCCAGAACTCCGATAACCAAAGCTAGAAGCATGGAAAAGAGGCGATTGCGGGCCAATTTTAAGGTACTTCTACGGGTATCAGATAGGCTCAAGAGGGCGATGATTCCAGCTGAAACTGCTGAGGAGAGATTGAGAAAATAAGCAAGAAGGCAGGCAAGACAGGTAGCTAAGATGAGCTTGGTCGTACGTTGGCTAATAGACATATGGATTTCCTAGTAAGTTAGAATGAAAGCGGAAAAGACAAGACCTGAGCAGGCTTGTCTTTGTGAGTTATTTTTTACGGGCTGCTGCGTATTCGGCAACGGCAGTAAAGAGGACGTCTGTAGAAGAGTTGAGGGCTGTTTCACATGAGTCTTGGATGACCCCAATCACAAATCCAACCCCAACAACTTGCATGGCAATATCGTTAGAAATACCGAAAAGGCTACAAGCAACTGGGATAAGAAGGAGGGACCCTCCGGCAATACCAGAAGCACCACAGGCTGAGATTGCGGCAACTACACTAAGGACAAAGGCTGTGGCGAAGTCAACAGGGATTCCAAGAGTATTTACTGCAGCAAGGGTCAAAACGTTAATAGTAATGGCTGCTCCGGCCATGTTGATAGTAGAACCAAGTGGGATAGAAACAGAATAGGTATCTGGGTTGAGTCCAAGGTCATGACAGAGTTTCATGTTGACAGGGATGTTCGCCGCAGAACTACGAGTGAAGAAGGCTGTTACACCGCTGACACGCAAACATTTCCAAACGAGGGGATAAGGATTTCTCTTCATAAAGAGAAAGGCAATCAATGGATTGACTACTAGGGCCACAAAGAACATGGTTGTCACCAAGAGGGCAAGCAAGATTCCATAGTTAGCTAGACTTCCGATTCCCTTATCAGAAATGGTTTTAAAGACAAGGCCAAGGATTCCAAATGGAGCTAGGTTAATGATCCATTCGACAATCTTAGAAGTCACATCAGCCATGGTTTTCAGCAATTCTTTACTGTTTTTACTTGCCTCTCTCATGGCAATACCGAAAACAACTGCCCAAGATAGGATACCGATGTAGTTAGCAGTAATGAGGGCATTGACTGGATTGTCAACCAGTTTGAGCAAGAGGTTGCTGAGAACCTGGCCAATTCCATCTGGTGGTGCAATTTCTGTATTGGCACTATTCAAGGTAATCTCAACAGGGACAATGAAGCTTGCTAGGACAGCAACAAGTGCCGCTGCAAAGGTTCCCACTAAATAAAGGAAGATAACCGTTTTCATATTGCTATCTTGTCCCTTGTGATGTTGGGAAAGGGCATTGGCAACGAGGGCAAAGACTAGAATCGGTGCGATGGCTTTGAGACCACCAACAAAGAGATCTCCGAGTAGACCAATTCCTGAAACAGTAGGAAATGTCAGTCCAAGGATTCCTCCGACAAGCATGCCAATCAAAATACGTTTGATCAGGCTTGCCTTATTCCAAGCTTGAATGAATTTTTTCATAACAATCTCCTTTGTTGTGTAATGTTTATGATTATAGTATAAATATGAACTAAAATCAAGAATTTTCTGTCTATTTTTGAAATTATTTTTGAATATTTATGGAGAATGAGACTGATGAAAATATGGTATAATAAATGAAAGGAGTTTTCTATGCAAGAATTTATTCAAACCTATCTCAATAAGCTTGATGTTACAGCGATTATCGAGAATATCTTAACCAAGCTACTTTCTCTTTTATTCTTATTTTTACTCTTTTATATAGCTAAGAAATTGCTCCATACCATGGTGCAGAGAATTGTTAAACCTTCTCTAAAAATGTCTCGTCATGACGTCGGACGTCAGAAAACCATCTCACGTCTGTTAGAAAATATGTTTAATTATACCCTTTATTTCTTTTTACTCTACTGCATTTTGTCGATTTTAGGTTTGCCAGTTTCGAGTTTGCTGGCAGGTGCTGGGATTGCTGGGGTGGCTATTGGGATGGGAGCCCAAGGCTTTCTGTCTGATGTCATCAATGGCTTTTTCATCCTTTTTGAGCGTCAACTGGATGTGGGAGATGAGGTCGTTCTGACAAATGGTCCTATTACCGTATCGGGCAAGGTTGTCAGTGTCGGCATTCGAACAACGCAACTCAGAGGAGAAGATCAGGTTCTGCACTTCGTTCCCAATCGGAATATCACCGTCGTCAGCAATTTCTCACGCACAGACTAGACCTGTTATTTTAAGTAATTTGTGGTACAATAGAAAGAGTTTAATAAAGGAGAAAAGATGGTTTTAGAAAAGCAGTTGGGCAATGGTTGTACCTGGATAGACCTTGATGTGGATAAGATTAAAAATATGGAAGATCTTTCTGACATCTATGGATTGGACAAGGAAACCATTGAGTATGCTCTGGATAGAAATGAACGAGCTCATATGGATTATAACCGTGAAACGGAGACGGTAACCTTTATTTATAATGTTCTTGATTTAGAAAAAGACAAAGAATATTATGAAGCGATTCCCATGACCTTTATCGTCGAAAGACAACGAATGATTACCATCAGCAACCATAAGAATGCTTATGTCATTGATCAGATGTCAGCTTATCTGGATAGCCATGAGTCGCTTTCTATTTACAAGTTTCTCTTTGCTGGTTTAGAGATTATCAGTAACGCTTATTATCCTGTCATTGAAGAGATGGATAAAAGTAAGGACGAAATTAGTGCCTTGCTACGTCAAACTACAACAAAAAAAAATCTCTTCGCCCTCTCTGACTTGGAGACTGGTATGGTTTACTTGACAGCAGCAGCAAAACAAAATCGACTCCTCTTGGAACATATCCAGGGCCATGCTCTTTATCGGAGATTTAATGATGTCGAACGAGAGCAGTTTGATGATGCCATGATTGAAGCCCATCAGTTGGTGTCTATGACAGACTTGATTTCTCAAGTCTTGCAACAACTCTCAGCTTCTTACAACAACATCCTAAACAATAACTTGAATGATAGTTTGTCAATTTTGACTATTATCTCCGTCTTACTAGCAGTACTTGCGGTTATTACAGGTTTCTTCGGAATGAATGTTCCTCTACCATTTACAGAAGAGCCAAATGCTTGGATTTATATCTTAATGACTAGCTTGATTTTATGGGTGGCCTTATCTCAATGGCTGAAGAAAATTACTAGAAAATAAAAGAAAAGGAGCCAAAATGGTGATTGAAAACTATATGCCAGATTTTGCTGTGGAAGCAGTCTATGATCTGACAGTCCCAAGCCTGCAGGCGCAGGGAATCAAGGCTGTTTTGGTCGATTTGGATAATACCCTCATCGCTTGGAACAAACCAGATGGGACACTAGAGATGAAGCAATGGTTACATGACCTTCGGGACGCGGGGATTCGCATCATCGTGGTCTCAAATAACACCAAAAAACGTGTCCAACGAGCAGTTGAGAAATTTGGGATTGACTACGTTTATTGGGCCTTGAAGCCATTCACATTTGGGATTGACCGTGCCATGAAGGAATTCCACTATGAGAAAAGCGAAGTGGTCATGGTCGGTGACCAGCTCATGACAGATATTCGAGCAGCCCACCGTGCGGGCATTCGCTCGATTTTAGTCAAACCCTTGGTCCAACACGACTCGATCAAAACGCAGATTAACCGAGCTCGTGAGCGCCGTGTGAAGCGAAAAATCACTGAAAAGTACGGCCCGATTACATATAAAAAAGGAATTTAACTATGGAAGAAATTCTCTGTATTGGTTGTGGAGCAACCATTCAGACGACAGACAAGGCTGGTCTTGGATTTACTCCTCAGTCAGCACTTGAAAAAGGTTTGGAGACTGGCGAAGTCTATTGCCAACGCTGTTTCCGTCTCCGCCACTATAATGAGATCACGGATGTCCAGTTGACAGACGATGATTTCCTCAAGCTCTTACACGAGGTGGGAGACAGTGATGCATTAGTGGTCAATGTCATTGATATCTTTGATTTTAATGGCTCTGTCATCCCAGGCTTGCCACGTTTTGTATCAGGTAATGATGTCCTCTTGGTTGGAAATAAAAAGGATATTCTGCCCAAGTCTGTCAAACCAGGCAAGATTAGCCAGTGGCTCATGGAGCGTGCCCACGAAGAAGGACTTCGTCCAGTCGATGTCGTCCTAACTTCAGCCCAAAACAAACATGCCATTAAGGAAGTCATTGACAAGATTGAACACTACCGTAAAGGCCGTGATGTCTATGTGGTAGGTGTGACCAACGTTGGAAAATCAACTCTAATCAATGCCATTATCCAAGAAATTACGGGTGATCAGAATGTCATTACGACTTCGCGCTTCCCAGGAACAACCTTGGATAAGATTGAGATTCCGCTTGATGACGGATCTTATATCTACGATACGCCGGGAATTATCCACCGCCACCAGATGGCCCACTACTTGACGGCTAAAAACCTCAAGTATGTCAGCCCCAAAAAGGAAATCAAGCCTAAGACTTATCAGCTCAATCCTGAACAAACCCTGTTTTTAGGTGGACTCGGACGCTTTGACTTTATTGCGGGAGAAAAGCAAGGTTTCACAGCCTTCTTTGACAATGAACTTAAACTCCACCGTACCAAGCTAGAAGGAGCGAGTGCCTTTTACGACAAGCATCTCGGAACCCTTTTAACACCACCAAATAGCAAGGAAAAGGAAGATTTTCCTAAACTGGTTGAGCATGTATTTAACATCAAGGATAAGACAGACCTAGTTATCTCAGGCTTAGGCTGGATTCGCGTAACAGGCACGGCCAAAGTCGCCGTCTGGGCACCAGAAGGCGTCGCCGTCGTCGCACGAAAAGCAATAATTTAAAATAAAATCACTGAGCGAACAAAGTGAGCTCATAAAAAGATAGTTATTGCCGTGGTGTGATTGCCAATCTTTTGATTGGCAAGGGGCACAATTGAGACCTAGGCTCAATTGTGAGGTCAGGAAATCCATTTTTCAAAGATGAGATCTTTGAAAAATTAGTTCCGACCGTCCCTCACCACCTAAAATAACTATCAAAAAAACAAGGAAGAAAATCATGTCATTAACATCAAAACAACGTGCCTTCCTCAATAGCCAGGCACATACCCTCAAACCCATCATCCAAATTGGAAAAAATGGTCTCAACGACCAAATCAAAACCAGCGTCCGTCAAGCTCTTGATGCGCGTGAATTGATCAAGGTTACTCTTTTACAAAACACAGATGAAAATATCCATGAAGTAGCTGAAATCTTGGAAGAAGAAATTGGTGTGGATACAGTCCAAAAAATCGGACGCATCTTGATTTTGTTTAAACAATCCAGCAAGAAAGAAAATCGTAAGATTTCTAAAAAGGTCAAAGAAATCTAAACCCCATACTCCAAACAACTGTTTTTACAGAGAAATAAAGGAGACTAGCCTATGGCAATCGAACTATTGACTCCCTTTACCAAGGTAGAGTTGGAGCCAGAAATCAAGGAGAAAAAACGCAAACAAGTCGGGATTTTAGGGGGGAATTTTAACCCTGTTCACCATGCCCACCTTATAGTAGCTGACCAAGTACGCCAGCAGTTGGGACTGGATCAAGTTCTGCTTATGCCTGAATACCAACCACCTCACGTAGATAAAAAGGAAACCATCCCTGAACACCATCGTCTCAAGATGCTTGAGTTGGCGATTGAGGGGATTGAGGGCCTAGCCATTGAAACCATTGAGTTGGAGCGCAAGGGCATTTCCTATACCTACGACACCATGAAGCTTCTAACTGAGAAGAATCCAGATACAGATTATTACTTTATCATCGGTGCCGACATGGTGGATTACCTGCCTAAGTGGTACCGAATTGATGAACTGGTTGACATGGTTCAGTTTGTGGGGGTTCAGCGCCCACGCTACAAGGCTGGAACTTCTTATCCAGTTATCTGGGTGGATGTGCCTCTCATGGATATCTCGTCTAGCATGGTGCGTGACTTCCTTGCCCAAGGAAGGAAGCCCAACTTTCTCCTACCTCAGCCAGTGCTAGACTACATCGAGAAGGAGGGGCTCTACTGATGGCCTATCAAGACTATATCAACTGCTCCCGTGAGGCTTTGTTGGAAAAAATGGCAGAGCTTCTGCCTGAAAAACGCTTAACCCATTGCTTGGGTGTGGAGCGTGGAGCCATAGAACTGGCTCAGCGATTTGGAGTAGATGCCGAGAAAGCTGGACTAGCAGGCCTTCTTCATGACTATGCTAAAAAACTGTCTGATCAGGAATTTCTGAATTTGATTGACCGTTATCAGCTAGACCCTGACCTCAAAAATTGGGGCAACAATGTCTGGCATGGGATGGTTGGTATCTACAAGATTCAGGAAGATTTGGATTTGCATGATCTAGAAATCTTACGAGCTATTGAAATCCATACAGTCGGGGCGGCTCAGATGACAGACTTAGATAAGGTTATCTATGTAGCAGACTATATCGAGCATAATCGAGCCTTTCCTGGAGTAGATGTGGCGCGTGAGATTGCAAGTTTATCGCTCAATAAGGCGGTGGCCTATGAAACAGCTCGAACCGTGGAGCATCTAGCTCATCAGGGATTCCCCATCTATCCCCAAACCCTTGAAACCTATAACGCCTTTGTGCACTATTTGAAAGAGGATTAAATGAAGACGGCTTTTATCATTATTGATGTACAAAATATTTTAGTGGAAACAGGTTTTAAGACAGAAAGGCTATTGGAAAAAATTTCTTATTTACAAAACCAAGCTAGAAGCAAGAATATCGAAATTATCTATGTTCAACATATTGAAAACCCTGAAGCCCAAACATCAGAAGATTGGCAGTTATCTGCGCTTTTAAATCGAAAACCTGATGAAAAGATCTTTCAGAAGAAGTATAATAGTATTTTCAAAGAAACTGGCTTAAAAGAACACTTGGATAAACAAGGAATTGAAAAATTAGTTTTATGTGGTATGCAAACTGAATATTGTGTGGATACCTCTGTCAAGGTTGCCTTTGAATATGGCTATAAGCTTATTATTCCAGAAGGAACTTGCACAACGTTTGATGGGGATGACATTCCAGCAGAAACGATCAATGAATTTTATGAGGACATTTGGGAGGGGCGCTTTGCAGATGTCCTAGATTATAAAAATATTTTTTAAAAGAGGATTAAATGAACGAAAAAGAATTACTAGAACTAGTCGTGAAAGCGGCTGATGAGAAACGTGCGGAGGATATCCTCGCACTTGACGTACAAGATTTGACTAGCGTGACAGACTACTTTGTTATCACTAGCTCAATGAATAGCCGTCAGTTGGACGCTATCGCTGATAATATCCGTGAAAAAGTAGCTCAAGCAGGCTTTAAAGGTAGCCATGTCGAAGGCGATGCAGCTGGAGGCTGGGTCTTACTAGACCTCGGTGGAGTCGTTGTGCATATCTTCTCAGAAGAAATGCGTGCCCACTATAACCTAGAAAAACTATGGCATGAGGCAGAGTCTGTAGACATTTCAGAAGCCTTAGCCTAGAAAATGAACTCAGTTGCAGTCAACTGGGTTTCTTTGCTTATTTTAGAAAGGATTTGAACCCGTCCTATAATTCTCGGAAAATAGACAGCCTTCCTTGGAGCTCGGCTCCATCGTCAGGCTCCTCATTTTCTATCGAATTACGGGCGGGCTGATTATAGAAATAGAAAGGTAAGAGTGTGGTGTTTGGTTCATTTTGAAACTGAACCCGAGCTAAAAGTTGTGAGAAAAAGATAACCTTCCTTTGTATCTGACGATACGTCGGCAAGATTCCTATTTTCTCTTAGCTTTTAACGCTCTTTGTATCTTAATTATGGCGACTTATGAAACTTTTGCAGCTGTTTATGATGCGGTCATGGACGATAGTTTATACGATAAATGGACGGATTTTTCCCTCCGTCATTTGCCAAAGACTAAGGAGAGAAAGAAACTCTTGGAGCTGGCTTGTGGGACAGGTATTCAGTCTGTGCGCTTTTCGCAGGCAGGTTTTGATGTAACTGGACTTGACTTGAGCGCTGATATGTTAAAGATAGCTGAGAAGAGAGCTGCTTCAGCTAAGCAAAATATTGATTTTGTGGAAGGCAATATGCTGGATTTGTCTAAGGCAGGTCAATATGATTTTGTCACGTGTTACTCGGACTCAATCTGCTACATGCAGGATGAGGTGGAAGTAGGGGACGTTTTTAAAGAAGTCTATAATGCTCTTAATGAAGATGGCGTCTTTATCTTTGATGTGCATTCGACCTACCAGACTGACGAGGTTTTTCCAGGTTATTCCTATCACGAAAATGCAGAAGATTTTGCTATGCTTTGGGATACTTACGAGGATGCAGCACCTCACTCCATCGTGCATGAGTTGACCTTCTTTATTAAGGAGGCTGACGGTTCCTTTAGTCGTCATGATGAGGTGCATGAGGAGCGGACTTATGAGGTTCTGACCTATGATATTTTGCTGGAACAGGCTGGTTTCAAGTCCTTCAAACTCTATGCTGACTTTGAGGATGAGGAGCCAACAGAAACCAGCACCCGTTGGTTTTTTGTGGTACAGAAGTAGGAGATTAACATGACCATCACGGGTATTATCGCGGAGTTTAATCCTTTTCATAATGGCCATAAATACCTGCTAAATCAGGCAGAGGGGCTGAAAATCGTGGCTATGTCAGGGAATTTCATGCAACGTGGAGAGCCTGCAATTGTGGACAAATGGGTACGGACCCAGATGGCACTGGAAAATGGCGTAGACTTGGTAGTGGAATTGCCCTTTTTAGTTAGTGTTCAGGCAGCAGATTTCTTTGGTCAAGGGGCTGTGGATATCTTGACTCGTTTGGGCATTGATACTCTAGCTTTTGGGACGGAGGAAGTTCTAGATTACCAGAAAATCGCTGACTTATACACAGACAAAGGTACTAAGATGGAGCAATTTGTGGAAGATCTGCCTGATTCCCTCTCTTATCCACAGAAAACCCAAGCCATGTGGAAGGAATTTGCTGGTCTTGATTTTTCAGGCAATACGCCCAATCATGTCCTTGCTCTTGCCTATGCCAAGGCAGTTGCAGGACGAAATATCAAACTTCATCCAATACAACGTCAAGGGGCAGGCTATCATTCTGTAGACAAGGATGTGGACTTTGCCTCGGCAACAGCTCTTCGTCAGCATCAAGCAGACCAAGATTTCTTAGAACGCTTTATGCCTTCTGCAGAGCTTTTTGAAAATGCTAGTAAGGTGAGCTGGGAAGAGTATTTTCCACTTTTACGCTATCAAATTTTGTCAAATCCAGACCTAACTAGCACTTATCAGGTTAATCAAGAAATGGCAGTGCGTATCAAGGATGCCATCAAGACAGCCCAGTCTGTGGAAGAATTGGTCGAGGCGGTTGCGACTAAACGTTACACCAAGGCGCGTGTCAGACGCCTCTTGACCTATATCTTGGTGCAGGTCAGAGAAAGTGATTTGCCAGAAGGTATTCATGTCCTTGGATTTACTGAAAAAGGCAGACAACACCTCAAGTCTCTGAAAGAGCAAGTCAATCTAGTCAGCCGAATTGGCAAAGAACCTTGGGATGCTATGACTCAAAAGGCAGATCAAATCTACCAACTGGGACACCCAAGTATAGCAGAACAGAATTTTGGACGAGTGCCGATTATAACAGAATCAAACTAAGTCTACTATCAAGTAGGCTTTTTATTTTAGAAATTTTAGCTAATAAATTAATGATAAAGCTGTTTGGAAAATGACAGATTTCATAAGTTAAAAATCCAGCGAAAAATTTTATTATAATAACTAGATTCTTGTCCGTTAGATTCGCTTTATAACTCTTGTTTTGTGGTATAATCATGATAATATTGATTAAAAGAGGGATATATGAAAAATATAATGACAAGGATTCTTAATTTTCTTCTGAATTTCAAACTATTGAAATATTTATTGAAAAGGCCATCATGGAGTAGTAATGTAAGAGTTGTTGAATGGTACAAAATATTTATAGCCAGTATATGGGTACTGTATCTTGCACTTGAGGTTGAACAATTTAAACGCTTTGCTTTACCCATTTATAAATTTGTATCCAATTATAATTTTTTAAAAGCTATTATTTCAATGTTATATGGGAATCGTGTAATAATATTGTTAGCATTGACTATACCAACAATACTATTTTGGTTTTTAGACATAATTTTTAAAAAAGTTAATTATAAGAAACTGGACCCAGAGCTATTTCCGGAATATGATTTGGATGACTATCCTTATCAAACTCATCTGGTTGAGTTTTTAAATAGCTCGGACTCTATTCATAATGTCTTCTGGCTGGATGGTTCTTGGGGGAGTGGGAAAACATTTTTTATAAAGACGTTTTTTGAAAATCAAATTTATAAAAAGAAAGAAATCTACTATATTTCCTGCTTTGGGATAAAAACAAGAGAGCAAGCCGAGAAAATATTGATCAGTGAAATAGAAAAACAATCCATACTCGGAAATTTGGACTTTATTCCACTTATTGGAGGAGTTTTTAAATGGTTCTTTAAAACAGTTGGAACGGATTTGATGAAGCGAGATTCTATCATTATTTTTGATGATTTTGAACGGGTTTCGTATGCAGCAAAATCAGATAACCCTTCAGATTACAATGATTTATTGGGTTATATTGACTATCTTTCTGAGAATAAAAGGTTTAAAATTATTGTAATTTTAAATAGTAAGGAAATAGAATTAACAAAGGAAACTCTCATTGATAATAAATTTAAGCTGAATCAAAATCAAATGATATCTACAGAAGAAGTTATTGAAAATATTTTGAAAAAGAGTAATTTGAGAGATGATGACCTTGGGAAAATTTTATCACTAATTTATAAAATTTATTATGTAGATATAGATGAGAGACTTGTACAAGATAAGAATAAAAGAAAAAAAGTAGAGAAATTAAGCTTGAGATCATTTCAAAAAAGTTTAGAGGAAATATCCATGATAACCGAAGATGATAAAATGATAACTTATATTTTGGATTGTATAAATGGATGGGGAATAACTGAGAATATCCTCAAGTCACTTTTAAAATCTTTTGATCTAGAACCTAAAGATTATTATCTTTATTTTGAAATGATTCTAAAACTTTCCAAATATTATGATCATTTTGATATAAAACTGGAAAAGGATTCGATTGAGCAGAATATGAAGAAAAATGAGAATATAAGTTTTCAGAAAAAAACACTATATTTTCTTGAGTTGTTACAATATTTGTGGAGAATAGGGAAAACAAATAAAAAATTCAGAAATTTAGGTGTGTGGGAAAGATCCGATCAGAGTATAAATTCGTTTTATACACCTAACGAGTTAGAAAAAGTTTTAATTGAAATTTATTATGACATTATGAATAATAATACCAAAAATAATTATCAAATTGAGGATATAGATACTTTGAAATCAAATGAAGAATATCAATATTTTATTAATAGTCTCCTTGTTCCAGAGTTAAAAACGGAAATTACAATCAATGATATTCCATTAGAACGTTTTGTTAAATATGATAATCTATTCAGAAATTTATATATCTAAAATTCACACAAAACTCTTCAATTTAGGTTTGTGAAAATCACTTTTTTATGGTAGAATGTAAAAGAATGTATGTCATTCGGAATAACAATAAAATGAGGTAAAAACATGGAAATCATGTCGCTTGCGATTGCTGTTTTTGCCGTCATCATTGGTTTAGTCATTGGATATGTCAGCATCTCAGCCAAGATGAAATCATCTCAGGAGGCTGCAGAGTTGATGCTTTTAAATGCTGAACAAGAAGCAACTAATTTACGTGGACAAGCTGAGCGTGAAGCGGATTTACTTGTTAATGAAGCCAAACGTGAAAGCAAGTCTCTTAAAAAAGAAGCACTATTGGAGGCCAAAGAAGAAGCCAGAAAATACCGTGAAGAAGTGGACGCTGAATTCAAATCAGAACGTCAAGAACTCAAACAAATCGAAAGTCGTTTGACAGAGAGAGCTACTAGCCTTGACCGTAAAGACGACAATTTGACGAGTAAAGAACAAACACTTGAACAAAAAGAACAAAGTATTTCTGATAGAGCGAAAAACCTTGATGCGCGTGAAGAGCAATTAGAGGAAGTCGAAAGACAAAAAGAAGCAGAACTAGAGCGTATTGGTGCCCTGTCTCAGGCAGAAGCACGAGATATTATCCTGGCTCAGACAGAGGAGAACTTGACCAAGGAGATTGCCAGTCGCATTCGCGAAGCTGAGCAAGAGGTCAAGGAACGTTCTGACAAAATGGCCAAGGACATCCTGGTTCAAGCCATGCAACGTATCGCTGGTGAATATGTAGCAGAGTCAACAAACTCAACAGTTCATCTACCAGATGATACTATGAAGGGCCGCATTATTGGTCGTGAAGGTCGTAACATTCGTACCTTTGAAAGTTTGACAGGGGTCGATGTGATTATCGACGATACACCAGAAGTGGTGACCTTGTCAGGTTTTGATCCGATTCGTCGCGAAATTGCCCGTATGACTATGGAAATGTTGCTCAAAGATGGTCGTATCCACCCAGCTCGTATCGAAGAGCTGGTTGAGAAAAACCGTCAAGAGATTGACAATAAGATCCGTGAATACGGTGAGGCCGCTGCCTATGAAATTGGTGCGCCAAACCTTCATCCAGACTTGATGAAGATTATGGGACGTTTGCAGTTCCGTACTTCTTATGGACAAAATGTCTTGCGCCATTCGATTGAGGTTGCTAAATTGGCTGGTATCATGGCCAGCGAACTTGGTGAGAATGCAGCTCTTGCCCGTCGTGCTGGATTCCTTCATGACATCGGGAAAGCTATTGACCGCGAGGTTGAGGGTAGCCACGTTGAAATCGGTATGGAATTGGCTCGCAAGTACAAGGAACACCCAGTTGTGGTGAATACAATTGCTAGTCACCACGGCGATGTCGAAGCCGAAAGCGTGATTGCAGTTATCGTCGCTGCGGCAGATGCCTTGAGCGCAGCTCGTCCAGGTGCTCGTAGTGAGTCTCTTGAAAGCTACATCAAGCGTCTCCATGATTTGGAAGAAATTGCTAACGGCTTTGAAGGAGTGCAAACTAGCTTTGCCCTTCAAGCAGGACGTGAAATTCGTATCATGGTCAATCCAGGACAAATCAAGGACGACAAAGTCACAATCTTGGCTCACAAAGTTCGTGAGAAAATTGAAAACAATCTCGATTACCCAGGAAATATCAAGGTAACTGTGATCCGCGAGCTTCGTGCAGTAGATTATGCTAAATAAATAAGAAAGAGCAGTTGAAAAATTACTGCTTTTTTGTTACACTAGATAGAAAGACTGTAAAGGATAATCTGGCTTTTTGCCATTATTCTAGAGAAATGTTATTTCACAGACTGACTAAAAGGAGACACAATGGCAGACCGAGGCTTACTAATCGTTTTTTCTGGTCCTTCAGGGGTTGGAAAAGGAACGGTTAGAAGAGAGATTTTTGAGAGTTCTGAAAACCAATTTCAATACTCTGTATCGATGACGACACGCGCACAACGTCCTGGAGAAGTGGACGGTGTTGACTATTTCTTCCGTACTCGCGAAGAGTTTGAAGAGCTGATTCGTCAAGGACAGATGTTGGAATACGCAGAATATGTCGGCAACTACTATGGAACTCCCCTGACCTACGTCAATGAAACCTTGGACAAGGGAATCGATGTTTTCCTTGAAATTGAAGTTCAAGGTGCTCTTCAGGTCAAGAAAAAGGTTCCAGATGCTGTCTTTATCTTCCTGACACCACCAGATTTGGATGAATTGCAAGATCGTTTGGTAGGACGTGGAACAGATAGTGCAGAAGTGATTGCCCAACGAATCGAAAAAGCCAAGGAAGAAATTGCGCTTATGCGTGAGTATGATTATGCGATTGTTAACGATCAGGTGCCCCTAGCTGCTGAGCGTGTCAAACGTGTTATTGAAGCAGAGCATTTCCGTGTGGATCGTGTCATTGGTCACTATCAGGAGATGTTACCGAAATCTCCAACTACCCGATAAAATTTAGAAAATAGGTACAAGCAAATGATGTTAAAACCCTCTATTGATACCTTGCTCGACAAGGTTCCATCAAAATATTCACTCGTAATCTTGGAAGCAAAACGTGCCCACGAATTGGAAGCAGGTGCGCCAGCAACTCAAGGTTTCAAGTCTGAAAAATCAACTCTTCGCGCCTTAGAAGAAATCGAATCAGGAAACGTTACGATTCACCCAGATCCAGAAGGGAAACGTGAAGCAGTGCGTCGCCGTATCGAAGAAGAAAAACGTCGCAAAGAAGAGGAAGAAAAGAAAATCAAAGAGCAAATCGCTAAAGAAAAAGAAGATGGTGAAAAAATTTAAGGTTGGGGGGACTCAATCTTATTTTTTCTATTGCAAGAATCTACTGACAAGGAGGAGGTGAGAAGATGGCTATAGCCAAGATAATCGTAGATGTGCCCTTGATGCAGACGGACCAACCCTATAGTTACAGGATTCCGGAGGAATTTGAGGGAATGCTAGAAGTTGGGATGCGGGTTCATGTGCCCTTTGGTAAGGGAAATCGTCTGATTCAAGGGATTGTTCTTGGTTTGGAGTCCCAATCAGATGAAGAAGAGATGGAGCAAGATTTAAAAGATATTGTCGAGGTACTGGATTTTTCACCTGTTCTCACACAAGAACAACTCTGGCTAGCTGAAGAGCTCCGCAAGTCCGTCTTTTCTTATAAAATCTCTATCCTTAAGGCTATGTTACCGGGATTTCTGAACTCCAGCTATGACAAGATTCTCTATCCTCTCGAAGGTTTGAATCAGGAAGATCGAGAGCGTCTATTTGGTTCAGAAGATTCACTTGCCTTTTCTTCTCTAGATTTAGCTAAGCAAGCTGAAATGATGCGATTGACTAGAAAAGGCCTGCTTGGTCTAGAATATCAGGCGATTGATCAAAAGAAGGTCAAAACCCAGTCTTGGTATGAGGTTGACCTTGCTCAATTAGAAGGAGTAGAGATTTCTACACGTGCCAAGAAAAAGTTGGAATTGAGAGATTACTTGCTGTCTCATCCTGAGAGTGCTTCCTTGGCTAGTTTGTTAGAGTCCTACTCGCGAGAGCAAGTCAACTTCTTTGTAGAACAAGGTGCTGTTACCATAGTCCAAAAGGAAGTTCAACGCTCGGCTGCTTATTTTGAAGGCATTGAGGCAAGTCGGCCTTTGGAGTTGAATCCAGAACAGAGACAGGCGCGTGATGCGGTTGTCAGTGCGATTGGCAGTCATCAGCCTCCCTTCCTCCTTCAAGGAATTACAGGAAGTGGGAAGACGGAGGTTTACTTGCAGATTATCCAAGGAGCCTTGGACAAGGGTAAAACAGCTATTTTGCTGGTTCCTGAGATTTCCTTGACTCCACAGATGACGGAGCGTTTTATAGCTCGATTTGGTGAGAAAGTGGCCATTCTGCACTCAGGCCTGTCCAATGGTGAAAAGTATGATGAATGGCGCAAGGTTGAGCGTGGAGACGCTCAAGTTGTGGTTGGAGCCAGATCAGCCATCTTTGCTCCGCTGAAAAATCTGGGTGTCATGATAATCGATGAGGAGCATGAAGCGACTTATAAGCAGGACAGTAATCCCCGTTACCATGCCAGAGAGGTGGCTATTTTACGGGCTCAGTATAATCAAGCGGCCCTGGTTCTTGGGTCTGCGACACCAAGTCTGGAAAGCCGAGCGCGTGCTGGAAAAGGCGTCTATCAACACTTACGTCTAACCCAGCGTGCCAATCCTTTAGCTAGGATTCCTGAGGTTCAAGTGATTGATTTTCGGGACTATATCGGACAAAATGAGACGTCAAACTTTACGCCTCCTTTGCTAGAGGCTATCCAAGACCGTCTGGTTAAAAAAGAGCAGGTGGTTCTCATGCTCAATCGCCGTGGTTATTCTAGCTTTGTTATGTGTCGAGAGTGTGGGACGGTGGATACTTGTCCTAACTGTGATATTTCCTTGACCTTGCACATGGATACCAAGACCATGAACTGCCATTATTGTGGTTTTTCGAAGGATATTCCTCATGTTTGCCCCAACTGTAAGAGTCGCAGTATTCGTTACTATGGAACAGGGACTCAAAAGGCTTATGACGAGCTAGCGGAACTCTTTCCCCAAGCACGTATTCTGCGCATGGATGTGGACACGACCCGTAAGAAAGGTAGTCACCAAGCTCTGCTTGACCAGTTTGGGCGAGGAGAGGCGGATATTTTACTGGGTACTCAGATGATTGCCAAGGGCTTGGATTTTCCAAATGTGACCTTAGTCGGAGTTCTCAATGCGGATACAGCCTTGAATTTGCCTGATTTCCGTTCTTCTGAGAGAACCTTCCAGCTCTTGACTCAGGTGGCAGGCCGTGCAGGTCGTGCCGAAAAAGCTGGTCAGGTCTTGATCCAGTCTTACAATCCTCAGCACTATGCTATTCGATTTGCCAAGGATCAATATTACGAAGGCTTTTATGCTTATGAAATGGGTATCAGACGACAACTTGGCTATCCACCTTACTATTTCACGATTGGCATTACCCTTTCTCATAAGAAAGAAGAAGAGGTTGTCAAACGTGCCTATGAAGTGATGAATATTTTGCGGTCAGGTTTGTCCGAAACCAGTAACATCCTTGGGCCGACGCCAAAACCGATTGCTCGTACCCACAACCTCTATCATTACCAGATTTTGATTAAATACCGTTTAGAAGATGAGCTGGAACCGACCCTCAATCAGGTCTTGGCCTTGACTCAAGAACAGGAAAATAGTGAGCTCCGTCTCAGCATTGACCATGAGCCACAGCAATTTTTATAAGAAGGAGAAGATATGACAAAATTAATCTTTATGGGGACACCCGACTTTTCAGCAACAGTATTAAAAGGACTTTTGACAGATAATCGTTACGAAATTCTAGCCGTTGTGACCCAGCCAGACCGTGCTGTTGGTCGTAAAAAAGTGATCCAAGAAACACCAGTCAAGCAGGTTGCCAAGGAAGCAGGTCTTCCTATCTATCAACCTGAAAAATTATCTGGAAGTCCAGAGATGGAAGATCTTATGAAGCTAGGAGCAGATGGAATTGTGACTGCTGCATTTGGGCAGTTTCTCCCAAGTAAATTCCTTGATAGCATGGCCTTTGCGGTCAATGTTCATGCTTCCCTCCTTCCTAAACACCGTGGTGGTGCACCTATCCATTATGCCCTGATTCAAGGGGATGAGGAAGCTGGTGTGACCATTATGGAGATGGTTAAGGAAATGGATGCAGGGGATATGATTTCTCGTCGTAGCATTCCTATCACAGATGAGGATAATGTTGGCACCTTGTTTGAAAAATTGGCGCTAGTTGGTCGTGATTTGCTTTTGGACACTTTGCCTGCCTATATTGCTGGGGAAATCAAACCTGAACCGCAGGATCCAAGTCAGGTCACTTTCTCGCCAAATATCAAGCCAGAAGAAGAAAAACTGGACTGGAATAAAAGCAATCGTCAACTCTTTAACCAAATCCGTGGCATGAACCCCTGGCCTGTTGCCCATACTTTCCTTAAGGACGACCGCTTTAAGATTTATGAAGCCCTACCAGTAGAAGGTCAGGGAAATCCAGGTGAAATTCTCTCTATCGGCAAGAAAGAATTGATTGTCGCAACAGCAGAAGGTTCTTTATCTCTCAAACAAGTGCAGCCAGCAGGTAAAGCTAAGATGGACATTGCTTCCTTCCTCAACGGCGTTGGACGGACATTGACTGTAGGAGAACGATTTGGTGACTAAAGTAGAAACAGCTAGAAGTCTAGCCCTAGCAGTATTAGAGGATGTCTTTATCAATCAAGCATACTCAAATATTGCCTTAAATAAGCATCTCAAGGGAAGTCAACTTTCGGCAGCGGACAAGGGCTTGGTGACTGAGATTGTCTATGGAACGGTAGCTCGCAAATTAACTTTGGAATGGTACCTGTCCCACTTTATCGAAGACAGAGACCAGTTAGACAGCTGGCTCTATGTTCTGCTTCTCATGAGTGCCTACCAACTCCGCTATTTGGACAAAATTCCAGACCATGCTGTGGTTAATGAAGCAGTAGAACTAGCCAAAGTCCGTAAAAAAGGCAGCGAAAAATTGGTCAATGCTGTCCTTCGCCGTATCCTGCGTGAAGGCTGGCCAGATATTGCCAGCATCAAACGAAAAAACAAGCGTGATTCCATTGCCTATTCTCTCCCAGTTTGGCTCGTGTCTAAACTTAAGGAAGAATACGGTGAAGAGCGAGCGCAAGCTATTTTTGAAAGTCTTTTGGTGCGCAACAAAGCCAGCATTCGTGTGACCGATTTAAGTCGAAAAGAAGAAATCCAAGCTTTGTTGAAGGCCAGTGATTCATCCTTGTCTCCTTCTGGTCTGGTCAAGGAGCAAGGTCACTTTGCAGGTCATGATTTGTTTGCGGAGGGAGCCATTACCATACAAGACGAGTCCAGTCAGTTGGTTGCTCCGACGCTTGATCTACAAGGTGATGAGCAGGTCCTAGATGCCTGTGCGGCTCCGGGTGGGAAAACAGCTCATATAGCCTCTTATCTCACGACAGGTCAGGTTACTGCTCTGGACTTGTATGACCACAAGTTGGACTTAATCCAAGAAAATGCCCAACGTCTAGGGGTTGCAGATCGGGTTCAAGCGCAAAAATTGGATGCCAGAAAAGTGCATGAATTTTTTGGTCAGAATTCCTTTGACAAGATTTTAGTAGATGCTCCCTGTTCAGGAATCGGTCTTTTACGCCGAAAACCAGATATCAAATACAATAAAGAAACGGCAGATTTCGCGTCCTTACAGGAAATTCAGCTAGAAATATTAGGTAGTGTTTGTCAAACACTACGCAAAGGTGGTATAATAACTTATAGTACCTGTACTATTGTCTCAGAGGAGAATTTTCAAGTCGTTGAGGCGTTTTTAGAAAGTCATCCCGAGTTCGAGCAGGTAAAACTAGAACATGAATGTAAGGATATCATGAAAGACGGCTGTATCCTCATTACACCTGAATTGTATGGAAGTGATGGATTCTTCATCAGTCAATTTCGCAAGATATCAGATTAGGAAGGAACTGACACATGGAAATTTCATTATTAACAGATGTTGGTCAGAAACGAACAAATAACCAAGACTATGTCAACCACTATGTCAATAGAGCTGGACGTACCATGATTATTTTAGCTGATGGAATGGGAGGTCATCGCGCAGGGAATATCGCTAGTGAAATGGCGGTAACAGACCTAGGTATAGCTTGGGTCGATACCCAGATCGATACAGTCAATGAAGTGCGTGAATGGTTCGCCAATTACTTAGAAATTGAAAATCAAAAGATTCATCAACTTGGACAAGATGATGCCTATAAAGGAATGGGTACAACTCTAGAAGCTGTTGCTATTATTGGTAATCAGGCTATCTATGCTCATATTGGAGATTCTCGTATCGGTTTGATTCGTGGGGAAGAATACCACCAGTTAACGAGCGACCATTCTTTGGTCAATGAATTGCTTAAGGCAGGTCAATTGACGCCAGAAGAAGCTGCTAGCCATCCACAGAAAAATATTATTACTCAATCTATCGGTCAAAAAGATGAAGTTCAACCTGATTTTGGAATGATTACCCTTGAGCCAGGTGACTATCTCTTGCTCAATAGTGATGGTTTGACCAACATGATTTCAGGCAGTGAGATTTGTGATATTGTAACTAGTGATATTCCTTTGGCAGATAAAACAGCGACGCTCGTGCGTTTTGCTAACAATGCAGGAGGTTTAGACAACATTACGGTTGCCCTTGTTTCTATGAACGAGGAGGATGCAGAATGATCCAAATCGGCAAGATTTTTGCCGGACGCTATCGGATTGTGAAACAGATTGGCCGAGGAGGCATGGCAGATGTCTATTTGGCCAAGGATTTAATTCTAGACGGAGAAGAAGTGGCAGTGAAGGTCCTGAGGACCAACTACCAGACGGACCCGATAGCTGTAGCTCGTTTTCAGCGTGAAGCGAGAGCTATGGCAGATCTAGACCATCCTCATATCGTTCGGATAACAGATATTGGTGAGGAAGACGGTCAACAGTATCTTGCAATGGAATATGTTGCTGGACTGGACCTTAAACGCTATATCAAGGAACACTATCCTCTTTCTAATGAAGAAGCGGTCCGTATCATGGGGCAAATTCTCTTGGCTATGCGCTTAGCCCATACTCGAGGAATTGTTCACAGGGACTTGAAACCTCAAAATATCCTCTTGACACCAGATGGGACTGCCAAGGTCACAGACTTTGGGATTGCGGTCGCCTTTGCAGAGACGAGTCTGACCCAGACCAACTCTATGCTGGGGTCGGTTCATTACTTGTCACCTGAGCAGGCGCGTGGTTCGAAGGCGACGGTACAGAGTGATATCTATGCCATGGGGATTATTTTCTATGAGATGTTGACAGGCCATATCCCTTATGACGGGGATAGCGCGGTAACCATCGCCCTTCAGCATTTCCAGAAACCACTGCCGTCAGTTATTGATGAAAATCCATCTGTGCCTCAGGCTTTGGAGAATGTTGTCATCAAGGCAACTGCCAAGAAATTGACAGATCGTTATCAGTCAGTTGCAGAGATGTATGTGGACTTGTCTAGTAGCTTGTCTTACAATCGTCGAAATGAGCCTAAACTGGTATTTAATGATACTACTAAGGCAGATACCAAGACTCTACCAAAAGTATCACAGAGTACCTTGACCTCGATTCCTAAGGTGCAAACACAAAGTCCGAAGCCACAGACTGCGAAGCCGAGTCAGCAGGCTTCAGAAGACAATTACGCAAGCAAGCCTGTTAAGAAACGGAAATTTAGAGTTCGTTATATGATCTTGTTGGCTAGCATTGTATTGGTGGCAGCTTCTCTTGTTTGGATATTATCCAGAACTCCTGCAACCATTGCCATTCCAGATGTGGCAGGTCAGACAGTTGCGGAGGCCAAGGAAACGCTCAAGAAAGCCAATTTTGAGATTGGCGAGGAGAAATCAGAGGCTAGTGAAAAGGTGGAAGAAGGGCGGATTATCCGTACAGATCCTGAAGCTGGAAAGACTCGCAAAGAAGGTTCGAAAATCAATTTGGTTGTCTCTTCAGGCAAGCAATCCTTCCAATTGAGTAACTATATCGGCCGTAAATCGACAGATGTTATCGCAGAACTCAAGCAGAAGAAGGTTCCTGAAAATCTCATCAAGATTGAGGAAGAAGAATCAAGTGAGAGTGAAGCAGGAACTGTTCTCAGACAGAGTCCAGCTGCCGGAACAACCTATGATTTGAGCAAGGCCTCAACGATTACCTTAACCGTTGCTAAGAAAGTAACCAGCGTTGCCATGCCAAGTTATATAGGATCTAGTCTTGAATTTACTAAAAACAATCTCGTTCAAATTGTCGGTATTAAAGAAGCCAATATTGAAGTTGTAGAAGTGTCGACAGCTCCTGATGGAACTGCTGAGGGTACAGTAGTTGAACAGAGTCCAAAAGCGGGTGAAAAGGTTGATTTGACTAAGACGCGTGTCAAGATTTCAATCTACAAACCAAAAACACCGCCGTCAACGTCATCATCAGCACCATCCCAACGTGGAAACCAAGGTTCTACTACGACACCAAGTCAGGGGAACCAACAAGGAAATCAACGAGGGAATGCACCTGCTACGACTCAATCAAGTAGTGAAGGCAACCACGAAAATTCTCGTGATTAAACGAATCTTTGTCATGATTTCATGGCAAAGATTTTTTTTGAGTCCTGATTTATGATAGAATAGAGGGAGTTGATAAAAGGAGGCAAGCATGGAAGAATCAAAAGAATTAAATGCCGTCATTGATGTGATTATGCTAGCGGGGACTATTCTCCTTAAAAGTGGTTCAGAGATTCATCGTGTAGAAGATACCATGATTCGGATTGCGCATTCGCAGGGGATTGTGGATTGCAATGTTCTTGCCATGCCTGCTGCCATCTTTTTCTCTATTGAAAATACCAATATTTCACGTATGAAACGCGTGACCTCCTCTTCTTATAACATCGAAAAAGTCTGCGATGTGAACCAGATTTCTCGTCAGCTGGTTGGGGGGCAGATTGATTTAGAGACAGCCTTCAAGCAATTGATGGCTTTGCAAGCCCAACCCCTTCCTTATACCAAGTTACAGGTGACCCTGGCTGCGACCTTTAGTGCCCCTTTCTTTTCAATTATGTTTAGTGGAAATATCTATGACGCACTCGGGGCAGGAGTGGCTACCTTATTTGGTTTTGCCTTTTCCCTCTATGTAGAAAAGTTTATCCGAATTCCCTTTGTAACAGCCTTTGCTGGAGCCTTTGTCTTTGGGATGATAGCCCAGTTTTGGGCTCGCTACACGGGCTTTCCTTCAACAGCAGATTTGATTATAGCTGGTGCCGTCATGCCTTTTGTACCAGGAATTGCCTTAACAAATGCGGTTCGGGATATCATGACCAACCACATAAACTCTGGTATGAGTAAAATGTTTGAATCCCTACTCATTACCCTTGCTTTAGGGGCAGGAACTTCTGTCGCCTTGGTATTGATGAACTAATATGACACTAACTACCTTTTTATTACAAGCAGTAGCAAGTCTTCTTGCTATCATCACTTTTTTAATCGTACTCAATGTGCAACGCTCTATGCTCTTACCAGGAGGAATTTTGGGCATGGCTGTCTGGCTAATCTATCTCTTGCTCAAGGAACCAACCAATGTCATTGTAGCCACCTTTATTGCGGCCATTATCGGTTCTTGTGTTAGTCAGATTTTAAGTATTCTTTACAAGACCCCTGCTGTGGTCTTTATCTTGGCCATTTTGGCACCCCTGGTTCCGGGCTATCTCTCCTACCGAACAACTGCCTTTTTTGTGACAGGTGATTACAGTCACGCCATTGCTAGTGCAACTTTAGTTGTCATGTTGGCTCTGGTAATTTCCATTGGAATGGCTAGCGGAACAGTGATTCTCAGACTGTATTCCTACTTACGAAAACAGCAAAATCGTTAGACTAACAAGAGACTTGATTTGGTGAATCAAGTCTTTTTTCTCTCTTTTACTGCCATTTGTGATAAAATAGTATAGAACGATTTTTTACATGAATGATAAAACAGAGGTAAATATGACAATCGGTATTGATAAGATTGGTTTTGCAACCAGTCAATATGTCTTGAAATTACAAGACTTAGCAGAAGCGAGGGGAATTGACCCTGAAAAATTAAGCAAAGGACTCTTGCTCAAGGAATTGAGTATTGCTCCCCTAACTGAGGACATCGTGACCTTGGCGGCCGGTGCAAGTGACTCTATTTTAACTGAGCAAGAGAGAGCAGAAATTGACATGGTCATTGTGGCTACCGAGTCAGGAATTGACCAGAGTAAGGCTGCGGCCGTCTTTGTGCATGGCTTGCTGGGTATCCAGCCCTTTGCTCGTAGTTTCGAGATTAAAGAAGCCTGCTATGGAGCGACAGCTGCCCTTCATTATGCCAAATTGCATGTGGAAAATTCTCCAGAGTCCAAAGTTTTGGTTATTGCCAGTGATATTGCCAAATATGGTATTGAAACTCCGGGAGAACCAACTCAGGGTGCCGGAAGTGTGGCAATGTTGATTACACAAAATCCACGCATTATGGCCTTTAATAATGACAATGTAGCTCAGACTCGTGACATCATGGATTTTTGGCGTCCAAATTACTCAACAACCCCTTATGTGAATGGTGTTTATTCTACCCAACAATATTTGGATAGTTTGAAAACAACTTGGCTTGAATACCAAAAACGCTACCAGCTTACTTTGGATGATTTTGCGGCTGTATGCTTCCATTTGCCTTATCCGAAATTAGCACTAAAAGGCTTGAAAAAAATCATGGATAAGAGCCTGCCCCAAGAGAAAAAAGACCTCTTGCAAAAGCATTTTGACCAGTCTATTCTCTACAGTCAAAAAGTGGGGAATATCTATACAGGTTCCCTCTTCCTAGGACTCTTGTCTCTCTTGGAAAATACAGATAGCTTGAAGGCTGGGGATAAAATTGCCCTTTATAGTTACGGAAGTGGTGCTGTTGCTGAGTTCTTCAGTGGTGAATTGGTTGAAGGATATGAAGCTTATCTGGATAAAGACCGCTTGAACAAGCTCAACCAACGAACTGCCCTATCCGTAGCTGACTATGAAAAAGTCTTCTTTGAGGAAGTGGACTTGGATGAAACAAACTCTGCCCAGTTTGCTGGTTATGAAAATCAAGAGTTTGCCTTGGTTGAAATTGTGGACCACCAACGCCGTTATAGCAAGGTTGAAAAATAATGAAGATAAGTTGGAATGGATTTTCTAAAAAATCATACCAAGAGCGCCTCGAGCTGTTACAAGCTCAGGCGCTCCTTAGTCCTGAGAGACAAGAGAGTTTGGAGCAGGATGAACAGATTAGCGTGACTGTCGCAGACCAGCTGAGTGAGAATGTAGTGGGAACTTTTTCTCTGCCTTATTCGCTGGTTCCAGAGGTTCTTGTCAATGGTCAGGAATACACAGTTCCCTATGTGACGGAAGAGCCGTCAGTGGTTGCTGCGGCTAGCTATGCAAGTAAAATCATCAAGCGTGCAGGTGGGGTTACTGCGCAAGTCCGTCAGCGTCAGATGATTGGGCAAGTAGCTCTTTATCAAGTTGCTAATCCTAAACAAGCGCAAGAAGAAATTGCCAGCAAGAAGGCGGAGCTCTTGGAACTTGCCAATCAAGCCTATCCTTCTATCGTTAAACGAGGAGGTGGGGCGCGTGATTTGCATATAGAGCAGATTAAAGGCGAAACAGACTTCCTCGTTGTTTATCTTCATGTTGATACCCAAGAAGCCATGGGTGCCAATATGCTCAATACTATGCTGGAAGCCTTGAAGCCAGTCTTAGAAGAACTCAGTCAGGGACAGAGTCTCATGGGTATTCTGTCTAACTACGCGACCGATTCTCTGGTGACAGCAAGTTGCCGAATCGCCTTTCGTTACTTGAGCCGCCAAAAGGATCAAGGACGAGAAATTGCGGAGAAAATTGCTTTAGCTAGCCAGTTTGCACAGTCTGATCCTTATCGAGCAGCTACCCACAATAAAGGAATTTTTAACGGTATTGATGCCGTTTTGATTGCAACTGGTAATGACTGGCGTGCTATTGGGGCAGGAGCCCATGCCTTTGCTAGTAGAGAAGGACACTATCAAGGTCTTAGTCAATGGACACTGGACCTTGAAAGAGAAGAATTGGTCGGTGAGGTGACCCTGCCTATGCCTGTAGCGACCAAAGGTGGCTCTATCGGCCTCAACCCTCGTGTAGCCCTCAGTCATGAATTACTAGGAAATCCTTCTGCCAAAGAATTAGCTCAGCTTATCGTGTCTATCGGTCTCGCCCAAAACTTTGCGGCCCTCAAAGCCTTGGTGAGTACAGGAATTCAGCAAGGTCACATGAAATTGCAGGCCAAATCCTTGGCTCTCCTAGCAGGTGCTAGTGAATCCGAGGTTGCTCCCCTAGTCGAGCGCCTCATCGCAGATAAAACCTTTAACCTAGAGACAGCCCAGCGCTACCTAGAAAATTTAAGATCATAAAAAACTCAGACGAATTCGGTCTGAGTTTTCTTGTGCTTATACTCAATGAAAATCAAAGAGCAAACTAGGAAGCTAGCCGCAAGCTGCTCAAAGCACTGCTTTGAGGTTGTAGATAAGACTGACGAAGTCAGTTACATATATCTACGGTAAGACGACGCTGACGTGGTTTGAAGAGATTTTCATTGAGTATCAAATACTTTTTCCTGGTAATAGGGTGACTGGTAAGAAGTAACCTGTTGTTGCGACTTCCTTGCCTTCGATCTTTTGTAATAGGAGGTCAACAGTGAGTTGAGCAATCTCTTGCATAGGTTGCTTAATCGTTGTTAAATGAGGGTAGTAGTTCTCGATAAAGTAAGTCCCATCATAGCCGATGACTTTGAGATCTTCTGGGACAGAGATTCCCAGTTCTTGAGCAATTTTAATGACCAGAATGGCAGTCAAATCATCCGAAGCAAAGATGGCATCTGGTTTTTGTCGCGTCAAGATATTCTTGATTTCCATTTCTTTTCTGACAGGAGAAAAGTCACTGGAAACATTGATAATAGGAGCTTTTGGGAGTACGGATGCAAAACCAGCGTGGCGCAGTCCAGTTGGCGAATTAGAATTGTCATTTCCTGTAATCATGATGATAGACTGGGCGCCTGTCTTAACCAAGGTCTGGGCAGCAAGGACCCCGCCAGCATAGTTGTCAGAGGAAACGACAGGGATGTCTGGTGACAAGTTTCGGTCAAAGGAAATAATCGGTGCGGTCACACGATTGTAGTCTTCGATTCCTAAGTTGTGACTACCAGAAATGATGCCGTCCACCTGATTGGCTTCTAACATTTCGATGTACTCGCGTTCCTTTTCAGAATCGTGCTCGCTGTTACAAATGATGGTCTTGTAACCATTCTTAAATAGTTGGTGTTCCAGCTTATCAATCAATTCTGCATAGAAAACATTGGAAATGTTGGGGAAAATCAAGCCGATTAACTTAGCTGACTTTCCTTGTAGACTGCGAGCCAGGTTGTTGGGTTTATAGCCCAATTCCCGCATGGCTTCATTAACCTTTTGAATGGTTTTTTCAGAGAGATAACCTTTTTTGTTGATAACCCGAGAAACGGTAGTAGGGCTGACGCCTGCAAGTTTGGCGACATCAGTTAGTTTTGCGACCATAATCTAATTCATAGTAAGTTCCAGTTGGGTTTCCAGATTTGATCAGGATCCCATTTTGGTCTGCATGTGGGAAGACACGACCAGAAAATACTTTTTCTCCTTTATTGATGAAAATTTCAAAGACAGAGTTATCGATGAAGATTGTAGCAGTAGTAGCCTGATTATCGATTGGGCAAGAACGAGTCGTTCCAAATTCTTGGGCATACTGTTCACCAGCCTGGCTACGATCCACTGTCACTTGACCATTTACAAGGTCAAAGTTGATGGAAAGTCCCTTGCCTTCTTGATCAGCTAGTAAGACAATCTCGCTCTGGCTATTAGCTTCCAAGCTGAGTTCAAGTTCGTAAGTGTTCTTAGTTTGGGCACGATTTGAGAAGGCTTCTTCAGAGGCACGAAGGTCCTTGACAGCTGCGACTGGGAATTGGTAGAGTTTACCGTCTTTGATAGTCAGTTCTTTGACCAAAGAGAAGGTTCCTTGGTGGTCAAAACGGTCAGATGGGTAAGAAACATCTGGTAAACCAAGCCAGCTAACTGCTAGAGCACGTCCATCAGGAGCGTTGAAGGCTTGAGTTGCATAGGCTTCAAAACCATAATCCATGTTTTGAAGTTGAGACACATCTACCATTTTGGCATTTTCAGGGTCAAAGGAAGCCCCAATCTTATACATATTTGGATAGATATTGTCGTAGTCTAGAACTTTTTTATCCAATCCTTGTGGGCAGTAGAGAAGGACAGGTTGCTCTCCTACAAAGACAAGATTTGGACATTCCATCATGTAGGCAGTGCGGTCGTTAGCAAAGTCAAGGTCACCAACAGCTTGCCAGTTTGTGTAGTCGTTGTCAATAGCTTTGTAGAGACGGACGAAGCCTTTTTTCTCTAAGTCCTGTCCTCCGACGATGGCATAATATTGACCTTTAAAATTAAAAATTTGCGGATCGCGGAAGTGGTCTGTAGAGTCTGCTGGCTGATCGATCAAGATCTTGTCAATCTTCGTAATATTGCCATCCTTATCCATCAAAGCCCCAATCTGGTATGGGTGACGGATCCAATTTTCATCGCGGACATTTCCTGTATAGAATAGGAATAAGTTATCACCAAATTGCATGGCAGAACCAGAGTAGGCACCGTGGCTATCTAATGGAGTATCAGGCAAAACTTTGACACCAGTTTCCGTGAAGTGAACTAAGTCCTCACTTTCCAATTGCACCCAAGATTTCAAACCGTGGGCGGCACCGAAAGGAAAGTTCTGATAAAAAACAATCCACTTCCCATCAAAGTAAGAAAAGCCATTTGGGTCGTTGAGAAGTCCTGTTTTTGGCTCAACATGGTAATGAGTATGCCATGGAGATTGTGCCATATTTTCTTTAATATTCTTAATTTCTTCTTGCGTCCAATCTTGATAAAGTCTGTAACGACGCTCAGTAGTCCATTCCATTCTTTCATTCCTCCAAAAATCTTATCACTTTTAATAGTAACCGTTTTCGGAAAAAAAAGCAAGACTTTTATGTTAAAAAAGAGAAAAAACTGTCAAACGTTTATCATAAAATAAATGCAGGAAATCAATCAAATTTTTACGAAAACATGAAAGATAATGAAATAAAACCCTTTTAACCAAGATTTTAAACTTATTTTTTAAGGGATGCCTGCTAAAACAGTCAAAATCAATCAATCTAAAGCGAGCCAACTAAGTGGATAGAATATTTTTTCTGCAAAACGCTTGACATATTTCTAAAACATGATAAAATAATAGTCGTAGGGCGAATAAAATCGCTTTCAAACAAGAACAAAATTTTATATAAGGAGATTTTTGCAAATGAACAATCAGGAAATTGCAAAAAAAGTCATCGATGCCTTGGGCGGACGTGAAAATGTCAACAGTGTAGCTCACTGTGCGACTCGTCTTCGTGTCATGGTCAAAGATGAAGGAAAAATCAATAAAGAAGTGATTGAGAACTTGGAAAAAGTTCAAGGTGCTTTCTTTAACTCAGGTCAATACCAAATCATCTTTGGTACAGGTACAGTTAACAAAATGTACGATGAAGTTGTTGCACTTGGTTTGCCAACATCATCTAAAGATGACATGAAAGCAGAAGCTGCTAAACAAGGGAACTGGTTCCAACGTGCTATCCGTACTTTCGGTGACGTTTTCGTTCCAATCATCCCAGTTATCGTAGCAACAGGTCTTTTCATGGGTGTGCGTGGTCTCTTGACTGCTCTTGGAGTGACACTTCCAGCTGACGTGACAACTTACACTCAAATCTTGACAGATACAGCCTTCATCATCTTGCCAGGTTTGGTTGTGTGGTCAACCTTCCGTGTATTCGGTGGAAATCCAGCCGTTGGTATCGTTCTTGGTATGATGCTTGTTTCTGGCTCACTTCCAAACGCTTGGGCAGTTGCTTCAGGTGGTGAAGTAACAGCTATGAACTTCTTTGGTTTTATCCCTGTTGTTGGTTTGCAAGGTTCCGTTCTTCCAGCCTTCATCATCGGGGTTGTCGGAGCTAAATTTGAAAAAGCTGTCCGCAAGGTTGTTCCAGATGTCATTGACCTTTTGGTAACACCATTCGTGACACTTTTGGTGATGTCTATCCTTGGACTCTTTGTCATCGGACCAGTCTTCCACGTTGTTGAAAACTACATCCTTATCGCTACAAAAGCAATCCTTAGCATGCCATTTGGTCTTGGTGGTTTCTTGATTGGTGGGGTTCACCAATTGATCGTCGTGTCAGGTGTGCACCATATCTTCAACTTGCTTGAAGTTCAATTGCTTGCTGCTGACCATGCTAACCCATTCAACGCTATCATCACTGCGGCTATGACAGCTCAAGGTGCTGCAACTGTTGCGGTTGGTGTTAAAACTAAAAATCCAAAACTAAAAACACTTGCTTTCCCAGCGGCTCTTTCTGCTTTCCTCGGTATTACAGAGCCTGCTATCTTCGGGGTGAACTTGCGCTTCCGTAAGCCATTCTTCCTTTCATTGATTGCTGGTGCAATCGGTGGTGGATTGGCTTCTATCCTTGGACTTGCTGGTACTGGTAATGGTATCACAATTATCCCAGGTACAATGCTTTACATCGGTAACGGACAACTTGCCCAATACCTTCTTATGGTAGCTGTATCATTCGTTCTTGGTTTCGCTCTTACTTATATGTTTGGTTATGAGGATGAAAAAGAAGTTGCTACTGAAGTAGAGACAGAACGTTTGGTCCAAGAAGAAACAACTGGTAACATTCCAGCAGCTCTTCAAAATGAAACACTTGTAACCCCTATTGTTGGTGACGTTGTCGCTCTTGCCGATGTTAATGATCCAGTCTTCTCAAGTGGAGCTATGGGACAAGGTATCGCTGTGAAACCTAGCCAAGGTGTGGTTTATGCACCAGCTGATGCTGAAGTTTCAATTGCCTTTCCAACAGGACATGCCTTTGGTTTGAAAACAACTAATGGTGCTGAAGTCTTGATCCACGTTGGTATCGACACTGTAACAATGAATGGTGAAGGTTTCGAAGCAAAAGTTGCTCAAGGTGACAAGGTAAAAGCTGGCGATGTTCTTGGAACATTTGATTCAAACAAAATCGCTGCAGCTGGACTTGATGATACAACAATGGTTATCGTTACAAACACAGCTGACTACGCTTCAGTAGCTCCAGTCGCAACAGGTTCAGTTGCGAAGGGGGATGCTCTTATCGAAGTGAAAATCTAATCAATCCTCTCTAATGTGAAAACGAACAAATGACATGTTTGTTCGTTTTTGCTTGAATGGTAAGATTTACAGAGGAAAATCTAAAAAATAGAGAAACTTAGATTTTTAAAATATGCTATAATAAAGAAAATAAAAACAAGAGGTTTATCATGACAAAATTATATGGAAGCTTGGAAGCGGGCGGTACAAAGTTTGTCTGTGCTGTCGGTGATGAAAACTTTAACGTTGTAGAAAAAACACAATTTCCAACAACAACTCCAATCGAAACAATCGATAAAACCATTGAGTTCTTCTCGAAATTCGATAACCTTGCTGGTCTTGCAGTTGGTTCATTTGGTCCGATTGATATTGATAAAAACTCAAAAACTTATGGCTTTATCACGACGACTCCAAAACCAAACTGGGCAAATGTGGACTTGCTTGGTGCCCTTCGTCGTGCCCTCAACGTGCCAATGTACTTCACTACAGACGTAAACAGCTCTGCTTATGGTGAAGTGGTTGCCCGTAATAATGCTGGTGGCCGTATCGAAAACTTGGTTTACTACACAATCGGTACAGGTATCGGTGCAGGTGTTATCCAACGTGGTGAGTTTATTGGCGGTGTTGGTCACCCTGAGATGGGTCATTATTATGTGGCTAGACACCCAATGGATATTGAAAAAGAATTTAAAGGTGTTTGTCCTTTCCATAATGGATGTTTGGAAGGTTATGCAGCTGGTCCAAGTTTGGAAGCTCGTACAGGTGTTCGTGGGGAAAACATTGAACTCAACAACTCTGTCTGGGATGTTCAAGCCTACTACATTGCTCAAGCCGCAGTGAATGCGACTGTAACTTTCCGTCCAGATGTCATCGTCTTTGGTGGTGGGGTTATGGCTCAACAACATATGCTTGACCGTGTACGTGAGAAATTCACAGCTCTACTCAATGGCTACCTACCAGTTCCAGATGTACGTGACTATATCGTGACTCCAGCTGTTGCTGGCAATGGTTCAGCTACTCTTGGGAACTTTGTCCTTGCAAAAGAAGTTTCAAAATAAAGCACAAAATCCGCTTGGGAAACCAAACGGATTTTTTACATGTCAAAGCATTTGCCAGAAAAAGTCGATAATATAGGTCAGACCGTAGGTATAAACCACGAGAGTAAAGGGTTTGGTCAGAATGATGATGGTCATATAGCGCTTGAAGCTCATCTTGGTCAGGGCAGCCAGCATACAGAGAAAGTCAGCTGGACTAATGGGCCAAATCATCATAAAGATAAAGAAACGGTCAAAACGATTGCCCTTATCCAACCAACTGATATACTTGTCATAGGTGCGCTTGCTGACGACAGACTGGACAAAGGCAGCTCCGTAGAGGCGCACCAGATAAAAGATAATGGCGCAGCCAATCACGATGCCGATATAGTTGTAGATAGTCCCGATGATGTGACCATAGATAAAGACGCCAGCTACTGAAGTCAAGGCTCCTGGAATGATAGGGACGACCGTCTGTAAAATCTGTAAAAAGATAAAGAGAGGTGGCCCCCAGATACCTGCCTGCTGGATAAAGGCAGAGAGGGTTTCCTTAGACTGTAAAACCCCAGCCTGATAAGCCCAAATACAGAAAATCAAACTCCCAACCCCACCGACAATCGATGAGATATTGATAACTCGCTGCAGAAGGGGAGAAACAGCTTTCATTTGTTTATCCTGTGACATGTAAACTCCTCATAGATAGTATAGTTCTACTATACCATATTTTGGAGGAGAAAGGGGGAATGAGTCTTTTTTGTGATGGGAAGAGTGATGGAATTTGAGGCTAAACATGCTATAATAGACCTAGTATAAAATTTGGAAATTTCAGGATATGAATAGTTCAAATGAAGCATAAGGAAGGTTTGCGATGGCAAGACGAAAAGATTTTTCTGAATTAACAAGAGTACAAATACCAGCAGCTCTGCATTTGATGCGAATGGGCTATACCTATCTTTCTCGTAATAGTAAAGAAATTGAAGAAAGAGACCCAGATACCAATATTCTTGTATCTGTTTTTAAAGAGCAATTTTTAACATTTAATAACTACTTAACAGATGAAGATTTTGAGAGAGAATTGGCCAATATCAAGCTGGAACTGGATCAAAATGATTTAGGGCGCTCCTTCTTTAAAAGGATACAGGGACAAGAAGGTGCCGTTTATATCGATTGGGAAAATCCTGAAGCCAATACCTTCCATCTGGCGCTTGAAGTCACTTTTCAAAATGGACAAGATGAATTTCGTCCGGATATAGTTGTGTTTATCAATGGACTTCCCCTTTCTTATATCGAAGTTAAACAACCCAATGCTATCCGTGATGGAAAGACAGGGATTCAGTCAGAACAGGACAGAACCAGATACCGTTTTGAAAATCGTAAGTTCCGTCGTTTTAACAATATTACTCAATTGATAGCTTTATCAGATAATTTACCTTATATCAGTGGCCAAGGTCAACAAAAACAGGGGTCTTACTACGGTTCAAATGCCTATTCAAAAACAAAATTTAATGCTTTCAAGGAAGAAAGAGAAGCAGATTTTCTGAATTCAATTGTACCTTTAACAGATGAACAAATTGATTTCGTACTTGAGGATGTGAAGCGTTTTGCTCTCAAATGTCAACCAGAATTTACAACAAACTTACAGCCCGACACTCCCTGTAATACTTTCCTATCATCTTTGTATCAAAAAGAACGCCTGCTTTTCATGCTTCGTTTTGGGCTAGTCTATGTAGAGGAAGAAAGTAAGGACGGACAGATGCAATTGCAGAAGCATGTTATGCGCTATCCGCAGTATTTTGCAACTCGTGCTATCGAGGAGACTATCGCAAGAGGTATCAAGAAGGGCGTTATCTGGCATACACAGGGTTCAGGTAAGACGGCCTTAGCTTTCTTCAATATTCGCTATCTGACCAATTATTTTTCAAAACAGGGGATTGTTCCGCAGTTTTATTTTGTCGTTGATCGCTTGGATTTGGCAGACCAAGCCTTTAAGGAATTTACCAAAAGAGGACTCAAGGTTAAGCGCATCAACAATCCTCGAGAACTCAATCAAAAACAAGATGGCTATGATGTGGCTGTGGTCAATATCCAGAAGTTCAAAGATGATTCAGACCTGACCGATCGCTCTGGCTATGATCTCAATCGTCAAAATATCTACTTTATCGATGAAGCCCACCGCTCTTATAACGAACGAGGTTCCTACCTGCCAAATCTCTATCAGGCAGATACCAATGCAATCAAGATTGCTTTGACTGGGACCCCCTTGATTACCTATAAGAAAGATGGTAAGACAAAGGAAAGCCATGCGACTACACGTGATATTTTTGGGGATTATATCCATAAATACTACTACAACCAGTCTATAGATGATGGTTTTACCTTGCGTTTGATGCGAGAAGATATCGAGACGTCCTATAAAGATAATCTCAGAGCAATCAATGAAGAAATCCAACGTGGAGATCTGTCAAAAGAAGATATTTTTGCTCATCCGCACTATGTGGAACCTATGCTTGATTTTATTCTGGAGGACTTTAATCGTGCGCGTGATCTGGTTTTTGATGACCAGACCATTGGTGGTATGATTGTCTGTGATTCATCCAAGCAGGCGCGTGAGCTTGAAAAGCAGTTAGAAGAACGACGAAAGGCTGGAACAACCAACTTGACCTCTGCTCTCATCCTCCATGATGAGGGAGACAAGGAAGAGAAAAAGGAAAAGGTGGATGCCTATAAAGAAGGTAAGATTGATCTCATTATCGTCTATTCGATGCTCCTGACAGGTTTTGATGCGCCTCGCCTCAAGCGTCTCTATCTAGGTCGCAAGATTAAGGCTCATAACCTTCTCCAGACTTTGACTCGTGTGAATCGTCCTTACAAGGACTATCTCTTTGGCTATGTAGTTGATTTTGCGGATATTTCTAAGGAGTTTGACAAGACTAATCGTGCATATCTGGAAGAACTCAATCAAGAGTATGATACGACCCTGACTGGGGAAAATGGAGAGGATGTGTTTGGGTCGCTCTTTGTGCCAGCAGAGGAAATTTCTCAGGAACTAAGCAAGACAGAGCGCATCCTCATGGACTATCCGACCTCTAATCTAGAGTTCTTTTCTCAATCAATTGATGATATTAAGGATAGAAAGCAACTAAATGAACTACGAAAAGCCTTAGAATCGGTTAAGCAGTACTATAATATCGCCCGCTTACTTGGTTATGACCATTTGATTAAGCAGATTAATATTACTCAGATTGCAACTCTGCTCAATGTCATCTCAAGACGCTTGCTGACCTTGTCCCTGATAGATAAGCCAGATGATTTTTCTAGTCGCACCCTTTTAAATCTTGCCATGTCTGAGACCAGTTTTAGTTTTGTCAAGATTGCGGAGGAAGAACTCCGTCTAGCGGCCAATGACCTAGAAGATTTGAAGCGTCGAGTTGCTGGAGGAATCATAAAAGAGCGTGATGAGAAAGATCCTGAGTGGATTTCTCTTTACGAAGAATTTCAGCGCATCATGAAAAAACACCTGATTCATGGGCAAGAAGGCTATACTATGGAAAACATCAAAGAAATTCAAAAAGAGTACGAAGAGCTCTTTAAGTCAGTGGAAGATTATCATACTCATATGAGACGTTTGACTATGAATTTTGACGGAGATGAAATGGCAGCACGTTCCTACAAACACGTAACCAACTCGACTATGGTCAGTGATTTTCCTGCTATTTACCATGTTATCAAGGGTTCTAAAATCAGACTAGACCGTAAAATCGGTCAAAATCAAGGAGTGCTTGATAACGAGGACTTTCTCAAGAAAATGATTCGAGAAGAAGCTCGGATTGAAATGAAAACCAACCAATCTGCAAGTAGTTTGACAAGACAGGATTTTAATTATATCGTCGAGTCGTTATTTGAAGGATATGAAGAGGAATACCAACACTAATGAATGAAACATATAAAGTCCAAGTCCAAGACTTGGTAGATGATTTGAAAGCAGTCTTTACTCATGCAGGACTAGGAGGAGAAGCGGGTGAGTACAAACTCCTCACCCAGTCCTTCCTCTACAAGTTTTTAAATGATAAGTTTTTATATCAAGCTAAGGTGCTGGATGAATCCAACACTTATGAAAACTTGTTAGCAATGAGTGAAGATGACTATGACTGGCTCTTGGAGGATATCGGTACCAGTACGGCTTGGCTCAAGTCAGAGCAGTTGATAGAAACGCTTCACCGTCAGCAAAATGAAGCGACTTTCTACGAGAGCTTTGAAAATACCCTCAACCAGATCGCCATTGATAATAACGATATCTTCTCTGTGCATACAGACGGAGATACGGCTATTCGTCTCTTTGACGAGCGTTTGATTACAGATACCATCTCAGATAGCAGTAAGCGTAACGAAGTGGCAAAAGCCATCATCAATCTCCTTGCACGCGTCAAGTTTGATGAGACTATTTTTTCACAAGGCTTCGACTTTTTCTCTACTCTCTTTGAGTATATGATCAAGGACTACAACAAAGATGGTGGTGGTAAGTACGCTGAGTACTACACGCCTCACTCTGTGGCTAAGATTATCGCTGATATTCTTGTGGGAAATGACCAACCATCAAACGTGCGGATTTATGACCCGTCTGCTGGTTCTGGAACCTTGCTGATGAACCTGGCTAGTCGTATCGGTGTGGATAAGACCACTGTCTATAGTCAGGATATCTCGCAAAAATCATCCAATCTCCTCCGTCTCAACCTCATCTTGAATGGACTTCAACACTCCATCCATAATATCGTGCAGGGAAATACCATTATCGCCAACCGTCATCCTGAAAAGATGGACTATATCGTCTCCAACCCTCCTTTCAAGCTGGACTTTTCAGAGTGGCGTGACCGAGTGGAAAGCTTGCCAGAAGCCAGTGAGCGTTTCTTTGCAGGTGTGCCAAAGGTTCCAGCTAAGTCTAAGGACAAGATGGCGATCTATGAGCTCTTTGTCCAGCATATCATCTACTCTCTGAAACCAGATGGCCAGGCAGCCGTAGTCCTACCGACAGGCTTTATCACTGCCCAGTCAGGGATTGATAAGGCCATCCGTCAACATTTGGTGGACCATCAAATGCTGGCGGGTGTCGTTTCCATGCCGTCTAATATCTTTGCGACGACAGGTACCAACGTCTCCATCCTCTTTATCGATAAGAAAAATAAGGGCGATGTCGTTCTTATCGATGCCTCAAACCTCGGAACCAAGGTCAAGGAAGGCAAGAACCAAAAGACCGTGCTCTCTCCTGAGGAAGAGCAGAAGATCGTCGAGACCTTTATCAAGAAAGAAGCCGTCGCGGACTTTTCTGTCGCGGTCTCTTATGAGGAAATCAAGGAGAAAAACTACTCTCTCAGCGCAGGTCAATACTTTGACATCAAGATCGACTATGTGGATATCACAGCAGAAGAGTTTGACGCCAAGATGACCGCCTTTCAAAATAAACTCTCAGACCTCTTCCGGCAATCACATGCCTTGGAGCAGGAAATTGAAGAGCAAATGAAGGGGTTGAAGTATGAGTAAGTGGAGAAAAAAACAACTACAAGAAATTGCTTTTTTAAAACCAACGGAAACTCTAAAAAAAGGAGATATTGCTCCCAACATACCGATGGCAAACATTAAAGAATTTCAGAGAGATGTTTTAAAAATTGATTATGGTGAATTTAGGGGTGGAACTAAGTTTAGAAATGGTGATACCCTTTTAGCAAAAATTACTCCATGTTTAGAAAATGGGAAAACAGCATTCGTCAATTGTCTTCAAGAGGATGAAATAGGCTTTGGGTCTACGGAATTTATTGTTTTAAGAGCTAAAGAAAATATTGACGAGCGGTTTTTGTACTATCTATCAATTAGCCCGGAGTTCAGAAAACAAGCGATTAGTCTGATGGAAGGAACTTCAGGTCGAAAAAGAGTAAATGAAAATGCTTTGAAAATCTCAGATTTTTTGATTCCAGGTTTAGAAGAACAAAGAAAAATTGCAAATATTCTCTCAGCAATTGATGATAAAATCCAAATCAACAACCAAATCAACCAAGAGTTGGAAGCTATGACTAAGACCCTCTATGACTACTGGTTTGTGCAGTTTGATTTCCCAGACCAGAATGGCAAACCCTACAAATCATCAGGCGGAAAGATGGTCTATAACCCAGAACTTAAACGCGAGATTCCAGAGGGGTGGGGAGTGGCAAAAGTAGAAGATATAGCTCAAACTGGTTCTGGTGGAACCCCAAAATCTACAAATGTTTCATACTATTCAAATGGTGAAATACCATGGATAAATAGTGGAGAGTTAGAGCAAACTGTTATTACAAGTACTTCTAATTTTATTACAGAAGAAGGGTTAAATAATTCTAGTGCGAAGTTGTTCCCTAGTGGGACAATTCTAGTTGCTATGTATGGAGCAACGGCAGGAAAAGTTAGCTTCTTAACTTTTGAAGCATCAACAAACCAGGCAATATGTGCGATTATGTTAACAGATATTAGGATGCGTTATTATCTCAAAAATGTAATTGAGGACTTGTATCAGTATCTTGTTAAGTTGAGTACAGGTTCTGCAAGAGATAATCTCTCACAGGATATGATTAAAAATATAAAAGTAGTTATCCCTTCAAATGATATTTTAGATAGATTTTATGATTTTTCTAATAATATTATTAAAGAAATAACTAAAAAACAACAAGAAAATGAACAACTCACCCAACTTCGCGATTGGCTCTTGCCAATGCTGATGAATGGACAGGTGAAGGCGGAGTAGAGGAAAGAAAAGAGGAATAAATGGATACGATTGTACTTCCTAAGCGTTTAAATAAAGAATCAATTAGAGAGGTTGTTATTAAATTTAGAGACTACGTAACTAATTCAGAAATTGGTTCGGAGATTCAAATTGATATGAGAAGAATTGAATTCTCTGAGCCTTCTGGTATGGTTTCCTTGAGTAATATTATTAAATGGGCTGAAAAAAACAAGCAGATTGAGGTTACATTTGTTGTTGATACTGATATAGACAATGTTGAAAATAGGAAAGTGATGAATTATTTATCTGATTGTGGATTCTTTAAGAATTTTGGTCAAGAGGGTATTTTCAAAAAACCTAGTTTACGGCCTACGACATTGACTTTGAAACATGTTGAAACAAGTAGAATTAATCAATGGAAACAATTAGATCTCATGATATGGTTGCAGAAACAGACGAAGAGAAAAAATGATTTTTCATCAATCTGTGTAGCTATTGACGAGATATTTAATAATATTTCGGATCATTCAACTGAAAAAATAGGTTGTATCTTTGGTCAGTACTATCCAAAGAAGAACGAAATCATTATCTCAATATCAGACTTTGGTGTAGGAATACCGACGACTATTCGTGAAAAATTTAATTTAGAATTATCAGATAATAAGTTGATAGAATATGCACTACAAGAGGGAGTTTCTTCTCAATCTGTACCACAAAATAGAGGTGCAGGCTTGTCTAATATAATGAATACTTTAACAAAAAATGAAGTTTCTAAAGTGACAATTCTTTCAAATTGTGGTATGATTGAAATATTTAACAACGAAATTGTTAAAACAAAATCTTTTATTGAGTCATATCCAGGTACTTTTTTCGAATTAGTAATTGATGTATCTAATGAACATCTATATGACTTAGAAGAAGAGGAGGAGTTTTTATGGTAACGATTGAAGTGAAAAATATTGTGAACAATTATTCAGATAATCAATCGGGTTTAGTTATACTTGACAAAATCAAAAGAGCATTTGAAGCGAATCAAACAGTCGTTATATCGTTTGAATCGGTTCCATATGTAAGTACGTCATTTGTTAATTCAGCATTTATTAATTTATTAAGTGATTATTCATTTGAGCGAATTAGAAAAGATTTAAAAATTATTAATTCAAATTCGCAAATTAATTCGTTAATTAAAAATCGATTTGCATTTGAAACGTCAAAAATTGCAGTAGTATAGAATCAATGTAAGAAAACCAGCCAAATTTATGTTTGGTTGGTTTTTATTTTCAAAAGATGCTACAATTAAATTACCTAAAAGATAATTTAATTTGATCAAATCGGTTGATTGTAGAATTTCGTGATGAGGACTTAGAAAAAGTGTTTCCAAGTCCTATTGAAATCATAAAAAAGAGGGGGTCAGCGATTACTATGAGTAATAAAATTGTTGAATACAAAGATCTGATTGCTTTTCATCCAGGTCAGTATGTTGAAGAGTTGATTGAAGAGTATAACGTAACGCAGAAGGAATTTGCGAAGCGTTTGGGAGTTTCAGCAAAGACTGTCAGCAAGCTCGTCAATGCTGAGGAGTCCATTAGTAAAGAAATGGCTCATAAGTTAGCCAAGCTAAGCGGAGTTTCCATGCAAACCTGGCTCAATCTACAGAATGCTTACGATGTAAAAATGGCAGAGTTCTTAGAGTAAACATGGTATAATGTCAATTATGAATAACAACAAACAACGTGCCCTTTGTCAGCAACTCTGGGCGGAAAATAAATACCTTGTTTTGAGCCATTCTAGCAATATTTACAAGGATATTCGCCAGTATCTCAAGCAAGAAGTGGTGGAGCTGAGTCAGGTTCAAGAGATGATTGACCGTGCCTGCCAGATTCCAGAACACAGAGGTCAGGTTTGCAATGCTTTTCAGCATATTTGGGGCTATTTCAAAAAGAAAGCGACAGATGCTGAGCGCAAGGACTATATGCTCTTGTTGGATCGCTACCGCTTTGGTCAGGCTTCTAAGAAAGACTTGATCACTAAGACTCGAGATTTGCTTGAACGATATCCAAATACCTACTTGCAACATTCGACTTTATTGAAAGGAGACTCCCATGAGACTTTGGCATGAGGACTTAATTTCACAACTCCCTCGTCCTCAACTCTTGGGACAACATCGAGAGTGTTGTGCCCTGCGTGGCAATGGCTGGGGCAGAAAGCATGCGACGGTGGACTATGTCTTTACTCACTCGCCCTATCGTCTCTATGCCTATCATCGCTTGATCATGAAGGAAATGGCTGACCGTGGCTATAATGTCAGTTCAGAGTGGCTGGACAAGAACTACCGCGGTAAAACTTGCCCTTCTTATCAAGACTTAGTAGAGGAAAAGTTGACTAGTCCTATATACAGCGAACATGACGTTGCCTACTATGAGGAGTGTCTGGCTAATCTCCGAGAGAAGGGGATTGAGCTGAAGTAAACGTAAGAATTATCAGCATTTTATAACTCTTTTCGTAATTTTTTCGAATAATAAAGATGAGACCTTTAGAGTTTTTCTAAGGTCTTCTTTTTATGAGTGTTCAGATTTACTTTTAATAACTTTTGAGTTATAATTAAATTAGAAAGAGGTAGCTTGGTGCATACGATTTACTTCTATAAGGACAAAAATAGAAACGAGCCAGTTTTGGATTATATGAGAGAATTGGCTAGTCAGAAAAGTAAGGATAGCCGCATCAAACTCAATAAACTAAATGACTATATCGAGTTGCTTAGTCAGCATGGGTCGAGAGCTGGGGAACCCTATATCAAACATTTGGAAGATGAGATTTGGGAACTAAGACCACTGAGAGATCGAATTTTATTTGTAGCATGGGTCGATGGTAGTTTTGTTCTTTTACATCATTTTGTCAAAAATATTCAGAAAACTCCTAGAAGAGAGATTGAAAAAGCCAAGCGTGAGTTGAAGGACTTAAAAGAAAGAGGGTTAAGTGATGAAGAATAGTGCTATTGGGAGTAACTGGAAGGATGTCAGGTCAGAACTCTTTACCAAGGAGGAAATTCTTGAAAGTGATATGCGAGTGGCTATTATGAGTGAGTTGATAGAAGCTAGACATGAGCAGGGTATCAGTCAGAAAAAGCTTGAAGAACTTAGTGGAGTGAGCCAGCCTGTCATAGCTAGGATGGAAACAGGCAAGACTAGTCCCCAGTTGGATACGGTATTGAAAGTTTTAGCCAGTTTAGGAAAGTCACTAGCAGTCGTCCCCCTCGAACAGAAAAAGAGCTGAATAAACTGACTTATAGTCTTTTCTAATAACAAGCCATAGTCACTTATAAGAATTACTAATAACGCGTTTGAAGAGACTAACTGCAATAGAGCTATAAAACAAGATACACAAAGGATTTGAAGCATTTACCTCAGATCTTTTTCTTTTGTTTAAAACAGAGATATAGTTTCAAACTATATCAAAGCCTAATTTTTTACAATTATACAGACGCTGTCTTTTCTGTTAAGATAGTTTCAACAACAAATTTTGGAGGACACATCATGTCAACTACAATCATCGGTTTCCCTCGTTTGGGCGAATTCCGCGAATTAAAATTTACAACTGAAAAATACTTTAGAAAAGAAATCTCAGAAGAAGAACTCCTTGCAGCAGCAAAAGACTTGCGTGCTAAACACTGGAACATTGTCAAAGAAAAAGGCATCACTGAAATTCCATCAAATGACTTTTCTCACTATGACAACTTCCTAGATGCAGCTTTCCTTTTCAACGTGGTACCTGCTTCAGTTCAAAACTTGGACTTGTCTGACCTTGAGCGCTACTTCGCTTTGGGACGTGGTTACCAAGGAGAAAAAGGGGATGTTCGTGCCCTTCCGATGAAAAAATGGTTCAATACTAACTACCACTACATCGTTCCTAAATTTGAAAAAGACACTCAAGTAAAATTGGCTGGTCACAAGATTTTCGATGAGTTCCAAGAAGCTAAAGAACTTGGATTGAACACTCGCCCAGTTCTTGTAGGTCCATTCACTTTCCTTCAATTGTCAGACTTTGAAGAAGGCGTGAAAGCAGAAGACTTCGTAGACAGCTTAGTAGCTGCTTACCAAGAAGTTTTTGCTAAATTGGCTGAACTTGGTGCGACTCGTATTCAACTCGACGAAGCTGCTCTTGTAAAAGACTTGACAGCTGAAGAAAAAGCTCTCTTCTTGAACCTCTACAACAAACTCTTGGTCGATAAAAAAGGTCTTGAAGTCTTGCTTCAAACTTACTTCGGTGACGTTCGTGACGTCTACGCTGACCTTGTAAACTTGCCAGTTGATGCTATCGGTTTGGACTTCGTTGAAGGTAAGAAAACTCTTGAACTCGTTAAAGGTGGTTTCCCAGCTGACAAGACTCTCTATGCAGGTATTGTCAATGGTAAAAACATCTGGCGTAACAACTACGAAAAGAGCTTGGCTGTTCTTGAGCAAATTCCAGCTGAAAACATCGTTTTGACAAGCTCATGCTCACTTCTTCATGTGCCATTTACAACTTCTAATGAAGAATTTGAACCAGCTATCTTGAACCACTTTGCTTTCGCAGTTGAAAAATTGGATGAGATTCGTGATTTGGATGCTATCCGCAATGGTCAAGGTGAAGAAGCACTTGCAGCCAACAAAGAACTCTTTGCGACTGAGCGTGTTGGTGAAAATGCGGAACTTCGTGCGCGTATCGCTGGCTTGACAGACGCAGACTACACTCGTTTGCCAGCCTTTGCAGAACGTGAAGCTATCCAAGAAGAAGCTTTCAAACTTCCAGCTCTTCCAACAACAACTATCGGTTCATTCCCTCAAACTAAGGAAGTTCGTGCGAAACGTTTGGCTTACCGTAAAGGTGAATTGTCTCAAGAAGAGTATGACGCTTTCCTTGCTGAAACGATCGATGAATGGATCAAATGGCAAGAAGATATCGACTTTGATGTCCTTGTTCATGGTGAGTTCGAGCGTAATGACATGGTTGAGTACTTCGGTCAAAACTTGTCAGGTTACCTCTTCTCTAAAAATGGTTGGGTACAATCATACGGTATGCGTGGGGTGAAACCGCCAATCATCTGGGGTGATGTCACTCGTCTTAACCCAATCACTGTTAAATGGTCTAGCTATGCACAAAGCCGTACAAACAAACCTGT